>JADMIO012731031.1_pt1 | contig 88570 bp, 69 predicted proteins | sample 8958161 | NCBI WGS metagenome assembly JADMIO01 (sample SAMN16585339, study PRJNA669376) | soil metagenome | isolation source: Crop rotation soil | place: USA: Cullars Rotation, Alabama | collected 2011
GCGACAACTTGTCCACGTGGAATTCTAAGCTTAGGATCCCAATGTGCTGGAAAGAGCTCCGTCGGGCCCGTTCAGTGGGGCGGAGAGCCAAACAGTGAATCGGCCGAGATCGATAACGTCCAGTCCGACGAGGTGATGGTTCTCCTTTTCGTCGGCCAGAGATCTCTCGATCTGCCTCCGTTCCGACGTCGAGGCTCGTAGGGGTCTAAAGCTTCCCAGCGTGATCTGCTCGTCGGCTTCGGGATCTATCTCATAGAAGAAGTCCGCTCCCTCCGACTTGAACAAGCCCAGAAAATACTTCTCCAGGGACACGTCTCCGAGTGCCGATCTCAGCATTGTAGATTCCAGATCGAGGCAGCGGCGGACGGGACCGTTCTTCCACGCGTACCAGAGGGCCTCACCTCTTTTTTGGTGTTCAAAGGGGCCCCAGTGGGGCATGCCTGGACGCAGCTTCGCCACCACAGCTTCATCCGACACGACAAACACTGCCTCCTGGAAGGAAATTAGGAGGTTGCGGGTCCCGGTGAAAAGCTCCAACTGGCCGGCCTCTGTCTCGTCCGGTGACGGTACGAAAAGGACGCCCTTTCCTTCGAAAACGAATTCGATGGGACGATCTGCCAATGGCGTTGATGGGTAGATCATTCCTTCGATCAACTGTATTGTCGCGAGTCCCTGATGAAACTCGACGCTCTTTACCGGTGCGGACTGCTTCAAATCAAGATTGAGCGCAGACAGTCTCGAAGCGAGAGCTCGAGGATCTGTTCCAGCCACAGCACCGGAAAGGCACATCGATAGGCCACAGACCAGTACAAGGCAGGGCAGGACGTGTCGTGCGATTGCAGTTCTCTTGAAGGAGGCGTTGCGCCGGCGAGGATTCCCGTTCGCACGTTGCCGGATCCTCCGGTGGCCAATCGCCCTCGGCCGAGTCATCGTTCAGGCCTAGCGTGCGCTTCGGCGGCGTCCCGAAGTCTGGCCATAGTTACGTCCTCCGAAGGATGTTGTCGAGCGCCAAAATGTCCTGCGAGCGCGGCATCACGAGAATGAAGAGCAGCAGCACGAGCCGCGGGATGACGTGCGTGTGGAACTCGTAGAGGAAGTCCTTGAGCAGATGGCCGTAGGTCACGATGACGAGGATGCATCCGAGCGCGATCGACGCGGGACGCACGAACAGTCCAATGAATACGAGCCAGCCGGCTGCCAGCTCAACGAACGGGATCGCGAGCCCGAAAGCCATCAGTAGCCTGCCGGAGATCCAGCTCGACGCGTAGGGATCCAGGAAGTATCGGTGCGCATGCTGAACCGGTCCCATCCTGAACACCTTCCCCCATCCGGCCATTCCGAAGATTAGGCCGAGCACAAGGCGTGCGAACAGGATCGCCCAGGCTTGGTCGGGGATCGAAGGGAGCCTCACGCGCCATCATTGCCCGAGGCGGCCGATTGAGGCAAGGTGGTCGTCTCTGGCCAGCTCAGTGAGGTTGGGGAATGATTGAGGCGGCGGGTCGACGCCCGCCGCCCCTACGATCTGCTGCCAAACGAAGTCAAGCATCCTCGATGCTCCACCAGCACTTCCTATTGTTCCTCGCTGAGCCTCTACCCTGCTGAGGATCAGCGTCGCGAAAGGTAGGAGCAGACGGAGGTGTAAGGGTCCACCGAGTTCCCACAGGAAGGCGTGGATCTGCTCACCCCCATTGCGGACTCCAATCCCGGTAGGGAATGCTCCCACCACCTGACCGCGATCATTCAAGGAATGCGAACCCGGTTGATAGGGTCCGAAGCCGGCGACACCGACGCCCTGATCGGTCGTCGAACCGTCCTCCCAGAGGAATAAGCGACTGGGCTGTCCGTACAATGAACCGGCGCCCAGGAGAATCTGGCCTCGGTTGTTGATCGCGATCGCAGAGCTCACACCCTGGCTGCCCAGCAGAGTCACCGTTCCTTCTCGCCATAGAAAGCCTTGAACATAGTCCACGTCGTAATTGATGGTGCCCACCACGTCTCCCCGATCGTTGAGATCTGCAGCATAGCTACGATCCGCCTCGATCTCGGGATAGGTACCCAGAACGGGCAATTCGATGTCCGTTCGATGTCCGTTTTCCCACAGCAGGGGACGAAAGATTCCTCCGGCATGAGCGTTCCACAGGATCTGGCCGTTTGCATTGATCTCTACGGGAAGGGTCTCGCTCTCACACGAATCGTCGAGATCGACGACATGGCCCTTGTCCCAGAGCACGGGCATGGTCCTCTGACCGAAGGGGGTATTCAGTCTCAGACGTCAGGGGCAACCCACTCCTGACAGTTGGATTCCAGGGTCGCGAGAGCCGGTTTGCGAGCCGAGGCCCGTGTCATAGGTCCCTGCGCCTGCGCAGTTGCGCGGCCGGACGAGGTAGAAGGCTCCATCACCAGGCACCAGGGTCGCGGCGTCCTCGATCACCGTAGACGCCACGTTGCTCGCCATGCAGCCCTGAGTCGCGACCGAAAAGTCGCCTCGGCTCTCTTCTAAGGCCGGAAGGCTCCCACGGACGACGTCGTAGCTCGTTGCACCTCGCGATGAATCCCAGGTGATTTGGGACGGACCGGGAAGCGGCGAAGAAACATGGAGACCAAGGGGGGGCGTCGGCAAGGCCGCATTGTCTGTGACGCCATCGCAGTCATTGTCGATCCCGTCGCAGCTCTCGATCGCTCCGGGATGAATAGTGACGTTCGAATCATCACAGTCACCGCTAGAGGCGACATATCCCGCCGGAGCCCGGCAGGAGACGATCGAATCGCTCGAAAGGCCGACTCCGTCCCCGTCCGAATCGTGAAACCAGGTCGAGGACGTACACTGCGCACAATAGGCGCCTCCCGACGAAGTCGTGGGAGCCCCTCCCCAAACGATCATCTCTCCGCCGGTCCAGATTGCCGAGTGGCCGTATCTCCCCGTGGGGGAATTCGTCAAGGTGGTCGGAGACCAGGTGTCCGCTGCAGCATCGTAGCGTGCCCCAGCGTCATGAGCCGCTCCCGCGTTTCCACCCCAGACGATCATTTCGGTCCCCGTCCAGACGGCCGCTTGGTAATACCCCGGCCCCGGGCGGCACGAGGACCACGCATCGCTCACCGGGTTGTAACGCGCGCACAAGGTGGCGCTGCTCCCCCAAAAGATCACTTCATGTCCTGTCCAGAGGGCTGTTCCCCCGATACCCGGCGGCGGACATTCTTCGCCGACCGACGTCGGCTGCCACGTCTCTGAGACTGGGTCGTAGCGCCCTCCTGTATCGAGCCAGGTTGTGTGGGCGTCGGTGGATCCACCCCACACGATCATGTGTCTTCCCGTCCAGACGGCAACATGCTCAGAACGTGCCGCAGGTACGTTCGGCCCCAATCCGGTCGGCGTCCAGGAATCGGTCGCTGGGTCGTATATGCCCCCGGTGTCGAAGGGGATGGTTCCGTCGCGCCCCCCCCAGACGATCATCGTTGTGCCTGTCCAGACCGAAGAGTGATCCTGGCGAGCGCTGGGATTGTTCGCTCCGACACTGGTGCTTCTCCAGGTGTTGGTCGCGGGGTCGTACCTTCCCCCGGTATTCAGCCTGATCCCGCCATTCGGTCCTGTCCCGTAACCACCCCAGACGATCATTTCCCTGCCCGTCCAGACAGCCGGGCAGGAGCGCGGTTCAGGCACCCCACTCTGGGTCATTCGCCGCCAAGAGTCCGTTGCGGGGTCATAGAGTCCACCCGTATTCACTTGCGAGCTGTTCGCGGAGATTCCTCCCCACACGAGCATTTCGCTCCCCGTCCACAAAGCCAGGTGTCCCCACCGCGCTTCGGGAACGGCCCCACTCACGCTGGGGGGAAGCCAGGAATCAGTTTGAAAATTGTATCGAGACACCAACCCTCTGAGCTGGCCGAACACAAGATCCCCCCACACGATCATTTCCGTGCCGGTCCACACCGCCGTGAAACTGGCCATTTGATAGATGCTGGAAGCAGCCATGGGGGACCAGGTGTTGGATGAAGGATCGTAAATGGCGCCGTTTCCTTGTGGACTACTTGCGGTCCTGCCCCACACGATCATCTTGTTGCCGGTCCATATCGCGGTATGGATCGTTCGTGCGGCCGGTGTATTGGTCCCCGTGCTCGTCGGCGTCCATGAATCGGTCAGAGGGTCGTAACGGCCCCCTGTGTTCGTATCGTGACCGTCATTTCCTCCCCAGACGATCATTTCTCGACCAGTCCAAATGGCTGCGTGCGACCGCCGGGCGGAAGGGACATTGGCCCCTGTTTGCGTCGGAGTCCAACTATCGGTCGATGGGTTGTACCTTCCTCCGCTGTTGAAGAGCCCCGCTGGACTGCGTCCGCCCCAGATGATCATTTCGCTGCCTGTCCAAACGGCTGTATGAGTGACGCGCGCCGCGGGGACGTTCACTCCCATGTTCGTCGCAGTCCACTCATCCGTTGAAGGCTTGTACCGGCCACCGCTTTGCAAGGGTGTGCCATTCGTTCCACCCCACACGATCATCTCGTTTCCTGTCCATAGGGCCGTTGCCTTTCCCCGGGGCGGGGGGCAAGCCGAGCCGGCATTCGTAGGGCTCCAACGGTCCAGAACAGGGTCGTATCGCCCGCCGGAGTTCAAGTAGGTCGTAACCCCTCCGACCGTCACCGAGCCTCCCCAGACGATCATTTCGGTTCCCGTCCACACAGCGGCATGGCTCTCTCGCGGCGCGGGAGCAGCGTCGCCGTCGGCCATCGAAGTCCAGGTATCCGTCGCCGGACTGTAGCGCCCTCCCGTATTGACGGAAATTCCTCCAGAATTGATCTCACTGATCGTTCCTCCCCAAACGATCATTTCGCTTCCAGTCCACACGGCAGTTTGCGCACGGCGGGGGTCTGGCGCCTGCTGCCGGGTCGGCCTCCACGTGTCGTCGACACACGGGCTCGAGCGCGCCGAAACGGACTGATAGGTGGTGTCGTCCGCCGGGGCAGGGTCCACAGAGAATCCCGAGCGCGCACTCTCCCACCAGACGTCAAAGGGGACCTTCGGCCATGTCACGCGCTGGACTCGAAGGCGATCCGCGGTTTCGTCCATGATCCTCGAGATGAAGAAGCCGTCCTCAGACTCCTGCAGCGTCCCCTGTCTTTCCACGGCCCCGCTGCGGAGCAGTGAATTCCACTCGTCTTCCGTCAGAGACATGGAGTCAGCAGGCTCACTCGACCTCGACCCGCTGGATTCCTTTCGTTGATAGATGATTTCCTGTGAACGGACGCCTTGGAGCTTCGATAGCCCCGACGGGCCGTACTCGGCCACCGCCGAGCTGGCTCGACGCCTGAGGCGGCCGTGAAAACGATCATCACGTGCGTACCAGGAATGGATGAGGCGATCGACCAGTATGGGACGAGCGAGACACTCTGCAATGAGGAAGGGATCGTTGCCAAGCGCTCTGAACATCTCCTGGAGAACATCCGATCGTCTCGTGTCACGAGCCATTCTCTCCATCTCGGCCTGCAGCTGGGCGCCCACGACGGGTCGCTTCCAGATCCGTTCGAGAGCTTCCGACTTCTTCAGGTAGTCTTCGACCTTCGCCCGGATCGCCGTTGCGGACATGACCTGCTCGAGCGGAGGCTTGGGTCCGGCATTCTCCGCAGGCCAAATCCTGTGGGACCACGAGATTCGCTCGAGAGCCTCCTGTGCTGACACTCTCTCCTGGAACGTTAGCGTTCTGGGAAACGCGGCCTGCGTAGTCAAGAGTAAGCACGCCAGGGTTACGAGCAGGGGATACGCACACGCAGATCTCGATTGAATGCTCATGGAATTGACCTCGTAAGTGGTTGCGCTCGAACCTTGGCCCTGCGCCTGCGGAGAACGAAAGTGGCGCACGTCCGTCCTCTGGCGACACCTATCAATATAGTCAGCGTGGAAAAACCCGCCGCTCGAATAGGATGACGCCCTGCGAGGTCAGGAATGAGGCTGGACGCTACTGGGGTACAGGTAGGCCAATCTCTGGCTGCTTGCAGTGCAGGACCGGGCGATGGGTGCTGGTATCTTGTCAGGGCGCGAAGTATTTGCGGTACAGGCGGCTATGGCGCGGGCGTGCTGGACGTCTCAAGCCCTTGTCCGTGAAGAGCGTCAGGACGCGACGGTTTTTCAATGTCGATGGATACCCTCGGGATGGGTCGTCGCTCTCTGCGGTGCCATCTCCCGTTCGTGAGGGCGCGTTCATCGCCCCCTGGGCCACCAACGTCGGACCCGTGCACAGTAGGACCGGTAGTCGCCACCAAAGCGCCTGGCCAGCCCTGGTTCCTCGTAGTAGATGAGGAACGCATGGAAGATGAGCCAGGACCCCACCGCGTACGCCATCAGGAATGGCGACCCGAACCACATCCCCAAAGCCACAAAAAGCCCGACCTCGCCCAAGTTCATTGGATTGCGCAGCCACCGATAGGGGCCTACAGTGACCAGCCGGCTGGGTGGCAGAAGCGGCGACGGGGTCCCCCTGCCGATGTGCTGGAATATGGCAATGCACCACAGTTGGAAGCCCGCCGCTGTCGTCGCGAGAATCACGGCCGTGGCTTTCAACGGGAACGCGTCTAGCCGAGCAACTCCGAGTCGGTCCTCTAGATACAGCAGCAGCCAGGGGATGGAGAGCAGCGTCACCCCGTAGTACAGGAGGTTCACGATTAGGTTGCGTATGGTCACAGTTGCGTCAAGGTCCCAGCTCTCAGCGTATCCTTAGGGGTTTTTGTTAAAGAACAGGGGCACCGTAGCCAGGGGGCCTGTTCGGGTTTCACGAAAAGTATGAACTCAGCGCTCCAGGGCGGAGGTATCAATGCCGTTTCGCCAAGCTGCCGGAATCATGCCCTTCCAGTCGTCCTGCTGTGATCTTGGAAGCCACGAGCAGCAGCGCGAGCGCCTCGGCACTGTGGATGTTCCTGAGCATGATGGCATGTGGAGCATCCAGGACGTGGAAGTGGCCTGCGGGGCGCTCTCCGGTTAACACGCGGGCGAACCGTCGTCGCTCCCCCGACCCGCGTAACGGTGCGCGGAATTTCCCGCCCTGAACGCACGTCCGCGCTCGACGAGAACGCACGGTTCGTGTCAGGGACTACGTGGCTCCCCAGGTGATCGACGGTTTCGCGCTTCCGAGAGTGCAAAACAGGGTGCAAGGGGGTCCAGGTGTCCGGAAGTACGAAATACGGAGACGTCAGGCGTATGTCCACATCGTCGAATACGCTCGTGGAGCAGGAATCATTCGGGATTCGGGAGATCTGGACCCGGCACTTCGAGCCAAGGCTACCTGACGAGACCCATCGATTTCTCGTCGTCCACCGCGAAGTATTCGTTCCTGCTCACCTGACCCACCGCGGGTTCGATCGCATTCCGCACCGAGTCCACGCTGTCCGCTTCCCACACGCACACGGCCTGGGTCCCTTCCTTGTTGGGAAGGGTCTGGACGACTCTAAGTCCCTTCGGAAGCGCGGGGACGACCTTCTCGGCTGTGGACCAGAAGGTCTTGGGGTCGGAAATCTTGTGTTGCACGATGACGTACATGGAATGTCTCCTTGAGGTGTCGCTCGGGCGGGAACCGACCGCGCGCCAAGCCTGAATCATACACCCAGGTTCAGTGAAGGGACTCCACGGCCAAGCGGTCCGGCAACGGGATGATCATTCTGGGCGTCTCAAATAGCCGGAGACCTTCTTGGTATCGGAGCTGCTACAATCGTCTCAAAGCACGCCTGCGGAGGCCCCTGCACTCCACTCTCACTTGCAGGGCGCAGCTCCGGGCTGGGAAGTAATCATTCTGGCGTAGCGTGCGCTCGATGGGGAAAAGCTGATCGCCGGCGTGATGAATGGGCGAGGCCCGGCGCTGCTGCCGGGGTGCCCACGCCCGTCACAATTTTCGTGCTTGCAGTCGAGCTTCGTTGCATACTTCCCGGAGTCACTCAACCATCAAATGTCGCGAGGAGGACCATCATGAACGCGAATTTCGGACGCGCGGCTCTCGTCGTCGTCGCCACTATTCTTATAACCACACCAGCCGCGCTCGGGGCATCCAACGTGGCGACAACGCCCGCAGTGCCCGCTCCCGAGGCTTCAATGTTGACCACCGAGCCAATCGCCGACGTCTGCTCGCCCAAGGTCGATGCTGCCGCCGATCTCTACGATTGGGCCACAGGCCAGGGCGACCAGAATCGCAACGGTTGCCCTCAGGGGATCAAGTCCTGCGCGGCCAGCCAGGTCGGTCAGCCCTGCAACCCCAATAGACCGTCCCTCATCTGCTCGGCCCAGGCCAATGGTGCCTACTGCTGCCTCGCCCACGGCGGTGCAGCCGATCCCGCCGAAATCGCTGCATCTGGCGGCGGCCCTTGCTGCACCCATCAAGACAAGACGGCCTGCGCGGCGTCGTGCCAGGCGGCCGGCTGCGGAACCTCGATTGCGGCGTGCATCAACCTCAGGTGCTCGTGCCGCTGTTCCGGTTGCCCCTGACAGAAAGGGAACGCGGTTCCTGACCCTGGACGCCGGTGGGTAGCGTCCCGCCCCGAAAAGAACGTCCGCTCGTGTCTGGGGTTACTTGGCTCCCCACCTAATCGAATGTTCGAACTCTCTCGGTTCGAACTTGGGTGCAGGTGGGGTCCAAGCGCAGGGATGTTCGAACTCTCGCGTCAGGCCGCGACCACGACGCTCGCATGGAAGTTGACCGTCCGGCGGCTCGCCCCAGGCACAACGGAGCGCCGCCTCGGGCGGGGAGGACGTAGGCCGTCCTCTTTCATCCCCCGAAGGTGGGCTTCGATGGCCCCCTGGATGCGGCGAAGGGTGATATCGATTGTCCTGCCCGTCGCTACGCAGCCTGGCAAGTCGGGAACCGAGGCTCCCCAGTCGCTGTCGGTATCCTTGTCGATTTGCACCAGATAACGGAGCTTTCTCATGGCTTGAGTCCTTTCAGTCCTGCCTGTCGCTTCACCGACGCGAACGTGCCCTTGGGCATCTCCTCGCCCAAGTTGCCGCTTACGGTCACGCGGCCAGGCTTGGTCGGGTGCTTGTACTGACGATGACCGCCACGCGAAGCCACTCTCACCCAGCCGTCGCGCTCCAACAGACGAATCACCCCCCGCACCTTCACCAAGGTAAATTATCAGATCCGCCGTAGCCAATGCCATAGGAGAATCCGCATGGATTCCCGAGGTTCTGCCTTGGTGCGAGGTCGAACGCGGCGACTGCCTGAGAGCGAAGGGAGAGCTCGCCCTTGCAGTCGAGGCCTATCAGGAGGCCTTGAATCACGACAGTATCAAGGAGCTTAAGATCCCAGGTCGGGTCGGTTCGCGCGCGCTCTACTATGGACTTGGCTTGGCCTATGAAGGGATGGGTAGGATCGAAGCCTCGCTCGACGCCCTCATCGCGGCGTCGCGATTTATCCCGGCGGACGCCGACCTCCTCTATCATCGCGGGATCGCGAAGGAGCAGCTGGGCGACCTGACAGGAGCCATGAACGACTTCCGGACTTCGGTCCAGCTCGATCCGAAGCACGGACCTGCCCATCGCAACATCGGGTTCATTCTCCTCGAACAAGATCGCTTGGACGAAGGAGTGGTCGAGCTGAAGGAATCCATCCGAATCAATCCCTCGGACTGGAAGGCGAACCTCAATCTTGGAACGGCCTATTCGCGCATCTTCGACAACATCGTCAAGGAGCTAAAGCAATTCCCCATGACGAGTCCTCCGAAGCCTGGCGAAACGGACCCCTTCGCCAGCGCCAACTCGAACTGGTCAAGAAGTACCACTCGTTCGACTGGCAGCAGGGATCGCTCTCCGCCTATCGCGAGGCCGCCCGGGCGAATCCGGACACACCCCTGACGTGGAACGCACTCGGTGCCCAGGCCCAGGAGGTGAGGAATTATCCGGAAGCGATCGAGGCCTTCCGGCACGCGGCCGAGCTCGATTCTCGGGATCCTAAGGCTCAGCGCGGCCTCGCCTACGCCCTGGGACAGGCCAAGCGATACCGGGAAGCCCGCGGGGCAGCGGAAAAAGCCCTGGCCCTGGCGGGGGGCCTGGATCCTTGGACGGCACAGTACCTCGGCACGCTGGACATTGAGCTGGGTGACTATGCGCGCGCCGAGGCGCGGTTCAAGGAGATATTGAAGAGAGACCCGGACGAGCCGCTCGCACATCTCGGTCGATGCCCATTTTGGGCGCCTTTTCCAGAGCGCATGCCCATAAAAGGGGGTTCTTAAAGAGCCCCATGCCCATTAAAGACCCCTTGCGTGTGGAGCGGTGCCCTTTAGATGCCGGTTTGAAGGACAACCTTGTTTGGGCTGATCGGAGGGGAGGGCCTGCCCTTGTGACGTCGGATTGCCGCGGCGATGGCGGGTATCAAGGTGCTGTGTGACGGCCAGCGAGGGGGGGTGGATGGCTACGGCCACAACGGAATGCGATTGCCATTCGGCCCCGCAGGTTCGGCTGTCTCGACATGTGCAACGGGGTCTCTATATTGATGGCCAGAGGTTGGAATGCATAAACTGGCGCAATTCTCACTCGTTCTTCTTGGGTTTTCGTTTTCGACTGGACTGACTCACGCGCGGGAGTTGACACTCGAGCAACGCGTCCAGGCACAGGAAGCCATTGAGAAGGTCTACTGGTCTCACCGTCTCTGGCCCACCGAAAACCGGCAGCCCAAGCCAGGGATGCTTGATGTGATGTCACGCGACGAAATCCGCTCTAAGGTCAGAAGCTATTTATCGAAGTCCGAGGCGCTTGGTGAACGGTGGCATCGACCGATTACGATAGACCAGCTCGAGGCCGAAGTTCAGCGAATGAGACGCAATTCGAGGAATCGTCAGACTCTCGATGAGCTCTTTACGGCTCTCGGAAGAGACCCCTTTTTGATCTTGGAGTGCCTTGCACGTCCTGCGCTTGCGGAACGATTGTTTGCCAATTGGACGTCCAAGGAAACCACCTCCGATCCCGCCCGCACAGCGCACGTGACGAACTCAGGAGGAAGGTTCAATCCGAGTCTTACGCATCTCACATCCTTAAATGAGGAAGTTCAGCCAAGGCTCGAAGCTGAAGGTCAAGGTCCGCCGACACTGGTTAGGGGACTCCAACCAGGCTATGAGGCGCCTATAGAGCAATCTTCCAGCCAGCCCACGGAGGCGCTGGGAGCAGATTCGGTTACCCCTGACACCCTCTCGGTCGCCAGTGTCACTTCATGCACCCAAGGCACATGGTCTTCCATGCCTTTTGGTGTGGCTGATTCTCGCACCGAACACGTTTCCGTATGGACGGGAAGCGAAATGATCGTTTGGGGTGGACATCCCGGGATCAGCAGCGGCCGCTATGATCCCGCGACGGATACATGGACGCCCATGAGCAAGGGACCTGGCGTAACGCTTGTCAAAGCCATATGGACAGGTACTGAGATGATTGTCTGGGGAGTCACTCAAGGCTCTGTGCCCATACTTGCTGGCGGACGATACAACCCAAGGACCGACACTTGGGCGACAATGGCAACAACAAACCAGCCGCCCGCACGTGTTCACCACTCCATGATCTGGACGGGGACCGAGGTCATCGTGTGGGGAGGCGAGGAAGCCGGTTCGAGCGGAAGATTAAGAACAGGAGGTCGTTACAACCCCTCTACAGATACTTGGATTCGAACGAGTTTAATCAATGCACCGTTCGAACGCTCGAATCATACGGCGGTATGGACCGGAACCAAGATGATTGTCTGGGGCGGTCGAGACAGTTCCGGTCCTCCCTTCGACACCGGTGGCATCTATGACCCTTCAACCGATACTTGGACGGAAACCGGGTCTGTTGGAAGACTTCTTTCCCCTCGTGAGCACGCTGTTTCTGTCTGGACTGGCAGCGAGATGCTCATTTGGGGAGGGGTGAACGGATCGTACTACCCGAACGATATCGGATCCTACGATCCGCTAACTCGCTACTGGTCGCCCATTGGCTCAGCCGACGGCCCGAGCGGAGCGATCGACGCTACTGCAATTTGGACAGGGAATGAAATGATCGTATGGGGGGGGCGCGCCTCGCGTTGGGCCTCCGGGACGGCTGGTAGGTACAACCGACAGGACAACGTCTGGAGACCCGTCAGCACAATCAGCAGCCCAGCAGCTCGGTTTCTCCATACAGCTGTGTGGACAGGTCACGAAATGATCGTTTGGGGCGGCCAGACGTATGACTCGGACGGCTATGAGCTTGATACCGGCGGTCGCTACGACCCGTCGACCGATTCATGGGTTCCCACGAGCACGGGCGTGGTCGAACCTCGTTCCGATCATGCTGCGGTCTGGACGGGCAGCGAAATGATTGTCTGGGGCGGCGGCGGTCTGTCATCCGGGGGTATCTACGACCCTGCTACCGATGAATGGAGACCGACGTCGACGGTGGGTGCTCCGCGCGCCCTCTGGATCCAAGGCATTTGGACTGGAAAGGAAATGATTGTCTGGGGTGGATTCGTCGACGGTTGGTCTGTGAATACGGGAGGTCGGTACAACCCGAGTACGAACACCTGGTTACCAACGAGGGTTGATGCTTCTACACCCTCCGCGCGAACCTACCACTCAACTCTTTGGACAGGCAAGAGAATGATCGTGTGGGGGGGCGGAGGGGGTTCGATGTGGAGTCCGACGTCTGCCACCAGTACGGGAGGACAGTATGACCCCCAAACCGACACGTGGACTCCCACCTCGACCATCAGCGCTCCTCAGGCTAGAAGGGCGCATTCAGCTGTGATGCTGAATGGAAAGATGGTGGTGTGGGGTGGGGCTACAAGACTGAATCCATATGTCGCCGTGAATACCGGCGGCGTCTACGATCCTCTGGCGAACACATGGACAACAGTGAGCTTGGTCAATGCGCCGGTTGCGCGGGCGTCTCATTACGCCCTCCCCATGTCTAACGACGAAATGATCATCTGGGGCGGCAGTTATGGATATCAGATGAATACAGGAGGTCGATACAAGTTGTCCAGTGACGAGTGGAGTCCCATCGCGGCCGGCCCGGCGCTACCCTCCCTTGCAGAGGGTTTTTCCACTGTGTGGACCGGCAAGGAATTGATCCTCTGGGGGGTGGCGAGCGGCAGGTATTCGCCGGAGACCGATACGTGGGCTCCTATGCCAATCGGCCCGGGGGCACCGGATCCACGCAAATCCCATACGGCAGTCTGGACCGGATCGGAAATGATAATTTGGGGAGGAACCCCGCTGACATCGACAGGGGGGCGTTACTGCGCATGCCCATCGGGTCGCATGACCTATCGTGACCTTGACGCAGATGGATTTGGCGACGCTTCGCTTTCCATGCCTTCTTGCGATGGGCTGCCTCAGCTGGGATATGTATTGAACGCTTCTGACTGTGACGATGCCGATGCAACTGTTCAACCCAATGGCATCGAGCTCTGCAATGGGAAGGACGACGACTGCGACAGCACGGTTGATAATGCCGGACAAGTAACGGACTTATCAGTCGAACGTACATCCTTCTTTCCCGTCGGGAATGAGGTAGTTCTCCGCTGGAGTCCCGTGGCCGGGGCTGAAGGTTACGACGTCATATCTGGGTCGTTGGCTGAACTCATGAAATCCGGCGGTGCCTTTGACGCATCTGTGGACACGTGCATGGCGGACGATTCGGCCGCTTCACAGATAAGTGACGCTCGATGTCCCGTGCCCGGTGAGGGGTACTTCTATCTGATTCGTGCCGTTGGCTGCCAAGCTGCAGGCACCTACGATGAGCCGGGTCGGGTCCGCTCCCGTGATTCGGGTATCCTAGAATCAGCATCAGCATGCCGATGAGTTCTTGAGTCGCCCGGCATCTTCCAGTCTTCTGAGCCCCGGCCGCGGCACGCCAGAATCCTTGGCCGCTCTCTTACTGATTTTCCCTGCCGATGGGGGCTGCGTTAATGCCTGATCTGAACCGGAAGGTCACGCATCGATGAAGGGCTCGCGCGGTGATGCTGCTTGGAGACGAGGCATTCGAATATCCGTTCCTGCACCGACCAGCTCGAATGCACAAGGACCGACCTGAGAATCCGTTCGGAGAGGCCGTCGATGTCATCAAGGATGATCCGCTCCTGGATCGCTGGGGAGAGAAAGGTCAAGTTAGCGATCTGCGTGACGCGCGTTCGGCTGACGCCTGTAGCCGCTGCGATGGCTACATAATCCTTCGCGGCGCCTTGTGAGATCAAGTGCTCGAAGCGGTGCCCCAGCATCCCATACCACGCTAACGCCAGCCCGAACACGAGCCAGACAAGACCGGCGAGCCTGACCCAGATGGAGCAGGCATGTGGACCTTTCCTCGATGGAACCATGTGTAAAAGGCAATAGGGGGTCGACGCGGGTAGGAAGGTGGCTGAGGTGGCGCGCAAGCTGGGCGTCACGGAGCAGACCGAGCGAACGTCTGCTTCGCGGCTGGCAGTGTCACGGCGATAGGTCCGGATGGATCGCTCGTCCCGTCCGCGTTGACGACCTCGATCGAGTAGTACTGAACGCGTCCGAGAAAAGCATGGGTCTTGGCCCTGACCTCGTAGGTCTGTCCGTCGCCTCGGGGATCGACGAGCGGAGAGACGCGCTCGAAGGGTCCGTCCCAGGAAGACCCGCGCGTCAAGTAGAAACCCTGAACCCTGCCCTCGCTACCCGAAGTCCATCCCACCTTCACGATTCCCCGCCCTGCATAACCGGCCGTCAGGTTCACGATGCGGGCTACGGTGGGAGAAAAAGGACTGGCGGCGCACTGGCTGTTCGCGCCGACGAAGCCCGTACCGCCGACGATGCCGGATTCGATCTCGCTGCTCGGGTCGAGGCTTGGACCCCGAAATCGAATCGTCAGGGCAAACCATGTATCGCCAGTGATGGGGACGCAGGTCCCCGTCGTACCAGCGGATACGCCGAATGCTGCAATGGGAATCCAGCCCGCGCTGAGGTCACCGCCCGGTCCCAGGCCTCCGTTGGTGCTGCACGGTACGTTGATGACATATAAACGGACTCCTTTCACCGCGCTCGGAGGATGCGCTAGGTCGGGGACGTTCGAGTTCAGCGTGCTCAGGTAGAGCTCGGGGTCGTCCCAGGTCAGCCACACCGAATCAGGACCGCAGACGCCGGAGCCTGAAGCGGCCACGCGGACGGTGGGAACGGGGCTCAATCCGCCGATGCTCGCGAGCGTATGCGGACCTTGATAACCGGCATTGACGTTTGTCAGGGGAGTCTGATCGGAATTTGTCGAGTCGGCGCGAGGGAAACAGTTGGCGGCGAGCGTGCCAACGCAGCCCGACTTCCGGAAGTCACCGAGCGGCAGGTAAATCGAAGACGCGACCGTACCCTGCGCCGCATAGAAAGCCGCGTGGTTGCCGGCCCCCGCATTCACCTGACCATCCCAGATGGCATAGAACGTCTGCTTGTCGACATCCGAGTTGTAAGCCGAAGTGAACTCGACATTGCCGGCATACCCTCCGGGGGTCGCGAAACCTCCAAGTGTGGCGTACGAGCGCAGGCAGCGTTGGTTCAAGCACTCGGGATGCACGTATCCATAGTTTAAATTGATGCCCCGATACGATCCCCAGATGCAGGAGACGTCGCTCCCCGACTCGCATTGGCCGATCGAGAAGATTCTGACGCCGACGGAACCCGCAAGGGCGGTGTTATCGAGAGGCGTCACGTTCCCGATGCCTTCCTGTATGGGTTGGGCCGACCATGACGAATGGGTCGAGGCTGCCAGGGCACCTACGAGCGACAGGACGAAAGTCGTGATGCGCTTTACCACGATCGAATCTGCCTTCAAATGACCCCCCTCCGGATTGAGGTGAACTAGCGGGAAACCCTTCTTCATGGTTCCTCACTTTGTATATGTTTCGGAAGAAAGGACGTCAACTCGTCCACGTCCCCTTTTAAAGGGCACCAGTGCGTTGAATTGGGTCCTAGGCCTAACCCGGCAGCTTCGCTGACCCATCGCCCCGCTTCAGGATCGCGCGGGCGGCGCCCAGCCCCGCGGCGCGAGAGGTGAATGGCCCGAAGGGATCGGTGATTGGACTCTGTCTGTTAACCGCCGCCCGATTCTAAACCCTCCGGTTAACAGCGCCGAGAGAGCGGCAGAGAGTTTTGGGTGTCACATCCAACTCCGTGAGCGCTGTGGTGCGTATGTGGTTTCACGGGGATCCAATTGCAATCTTCCCTGGCGATCTGGATAGGATAGGACTCGATGAGCTTCGCGCCGTAGGTACGACTCCATGTCCTTGATCGAGTACCGCTCCACACTCGCGCGGACCGCGTGCTTTACCACCGCGTGAAGGTCAACGAACAGCTGCGCGTGAAGCATGCGATCCATCTCCGCTTCGCGAGTCATGTGGCGCCCCATTAGGCGCTTGAAAGCCGCCGGCTCGTAGGGGGCGTAGTGGTAGACGTGCATTCCTGGGTTCGAAGTCCAGGACGTGAGGATTTCATCGACGACCGTCTCAAATGCACCAGACACCACCCGAGCGTTCACGACCGCCTCCAAATTCGATTTGGCCTCCACGTCTCCGACCTTGCCGCGTCACAACACCCTAACGTCACGGGCATGGATGACTGTTCGGCCGCTCAGAGCCATCGCTACGCTGACCGAGCGTGCCCTCACCCCCCGGCCCATCGCCCGTGACCAGGTAGAAGTTAGGCCGCATCATCGAAACTGATCCTCGTCGTCCTCTCAGTTAACAGCCCGCCGCGTCAAGATCCTGGAACGGATTCTCTGTCTGTTAACCGCCGCGTGGTTCTAAACCCTGCGGTTAACAGAACGGAGAGAGCGACAGAGAGTTCTGGGTCCGATTGGCCCGGATGGCCGCTCTATGGTTAACAGGACCTCGACCACCGCCTCTGGCGTGCCGAACCGACCCAAGTTATTGCCAGGAATGGCGTAACGTCGCGCGGAATCAAGCGTCCCGGCTGCGCTCGGCAGCCCAGTGAGAGCGTCCGCTCGTGTCTGGGATTACGTGGCTCCCCACGTCTTCCACGGTTTCGCGCTTCCGAGCGTGCGAAACAGGCAAGATGTGGCGTCCATGTCTCGCGAGGGTTCGAACGTCCTGTCAGGCCGCAACCACAACGCTGGCATAAAAGTTGACGGCTCGCCGGTTGGCCCTAGGGACCACTGAACGACGTCGCGGACGAGGAGGCTTGAGCCCGTCCTCCTTCATGCCCTCGAGGTGAAATTCAATCGCTTCCTGGATCCGGCGCAGCGCGGCATCGATGGTCTTGCCGGTCGCCACGCACCCTGGCAAGTCCGGTACAGACGCACCCCAGTCGCTTTCTGGATCCTTGTCGATTTGAACGAGATATCTGAGCGTTCTCATTGCCTGGTGCCTTTCAGACTAGCCTGGCGCCTCACCGAGGCGAATGTACCCTTCGGCATGTCGTCGCCAAGGTTGCCACTGACTGTCACCCTTCCTGCCTTCGTCGGGTGCTTGTACTGCCGGTGACCCCCGCTGGATGCTACACGTACCCAGCCATCGCGCTCCAAAAGTCGGATCACCTCCCGCACCTTCACCACCGTAAATTACCAGACTCCACGCCACCGCTGCTACAGGAGAAGGCACATGGCTGCTCAAGGGTCCGCCCACATCATTCCACTGCCCAAGTCCTGGCCCCGCCGCGTCCGCTCCGCCATCATCAGTACGATCTCCCTGGCGCGGACGACGGCGACCCACACTCGAAGCTGGACCGAGAATCACTACAACGCCCGCATCCGGCTCAAGGCTGAGAACGAGCGACTGCGCGGCGAAATCCTCCTTCTTCGGGAAGAGCTGCGCATCAAGGATGCCCGCATGGAGCAGATCCCGCCGCATCGGCGCCCTCATTACCCGCCGGTGGAACGGCTGGCCATCCTCGAACTGCGCGCCGCGCGCGGATGGTCGCTGTCGCAGACCGCTGATCGCTTTCTTGTCAGTCCCCTGACGATCTCCAACTGGAATCAGCGGCTCGACGAGGACGGCCCCGACGCGCTCGTTCAAGTCCCAGTCCCGGTGAGCAAGTACCCGGAGTTCGTCGGCTACGCCGTCAGACGCCTCAAGACCTTTTTCCCCGAGATGGGCAAGAGGCGCATCGCGAACGTACTGTGCCGTGCGGGTCTTCATCTCGGCGCGACGACGGTTCGCCGGATGCTCGCCAATGCCGACCGACCCCGGCCCACGAAGACGGGGCCGAGGGCCACCGCGGGCCGAGTCGTGACGGCCCGAGAGCCGAATCACGTCTGGCACACCGACATCACAACCGTTCCGACCCACCTGGGCTTCTGGGTGCCGTGGCTGCCGCTTTCGATTCCGCCGATCTGGCCATTTTGCTGGTTCGTCGCCGTGGTGGAGGACCACTTCTCGCGCCGGATTATGGGCTTCGCCGCGTTCAAGAAGGAACCGACGTCGAAGACGATTCGCGACATGCTCGAGCGTGCGATCCGCGCGGCAGGACGGTCCCCCAACCATCTCATCTCGGACAAGGGAACGCAGTTCACCGAAAAAGGCTTCTTGCTCTGGTCGCGGCACCGAGGTATCCGGCACCGCTTCGGGGCCGTCGGCAAATACGGCAGCATCGCGATCATCGAGCGACTCATGCGCACCCTCAAGAGCGAGTGCACGCGGCGTCTCGTCCTCGTTCCGTTCCGGCAGGCTGAGCTCGAGAAGGAATTGGATCTCTGGAGGAACTGGTACAACGCGGAACGGCCTCACGACTCGCTCAAGTCGATGACTCCCGACGAGGTCTACCACCGCCGTCATCCCGCGTGCCGCGCTGCGCGCTACGAGCCGCGCGCCCGTTGGCCTCGAAGCGGGCCCTGCGCCGGCCCGCATGCGCTCATCAGAGGACGGCCCGGCGTTGAGATCGCGATGGACATCCACTACGTATCTGAGCGCAGGCATCTGCCGCTCGTCGCGATCCGAAAAGCTGCGTAGGGCGGCGCCGCAGCTCCGAAGTTCTCCCTCCCGACTTTCCTCGAAGCGCCCATCGTCTGCCGCGCAGGGCTCGAATCGAGCCAACAAGGGCGCAACGCGAAGCCTCTACTGAGCGGAAACCCCGTTCGATGAACCTTTGCAGCCTGATTCGTCGTCCGTTTTCGTCCCGAAAGCGGACTCCAAAGATCGATGGACCGCTACAGTACACCGGCCTTTCTCCGGCGCCTGGTAGCTGCTTCCCTGACGCGGGTACGCTCCTTCTCGAGATGCTTCTCGCGCCATTCTGCACGAAGCTGTGCATTCTGCTTCGCGTGACGTACGCAGTGCCAGCGGTTCTCCTTTTTCCGAAGCGCCCCACATGTCACGCACCTGCCCGACGCTTTCTGCTTAGCTTGCCAGCGAAGCACCGCGAGCTTGCGCCGATATTTCTGCTCGGGTGTAAACGTGCGCTTCGGCATAGGGCCAGATTGTAAGGGAAGGTGACGAGGATCGAATTCCCTCTGTTGTTTTGCTCCGTGTTAGGATTCCTTACGAAACGGAGGACCCATGCCCGGAGGCATCTTTTCCATCATCGATGTTCTTGGATCTCAACTCGAAGAGCTGAAACAGGCTCTCTTGCCCCTCGCCGGGCTCGCCTCATCAACACCGAGCTCTTCCCAAAATCGGGGCCGCGGTCGGCCTCGATCGATTCGCGCTCTTGCCCCTCGCCGGGCTCGCCTGATCAACACCGAGCTCTTCCCAAAATCGGGACCGCGGTCGGCCTCGATCGCGATACGCGGAAAAACTGTGCGTTCCAAATCAGCTGCGAAACCGGCCCGTCCCAGGGATCGGAAAGCCATGTCCTCGAAGCTCCGCGCAATGCGCAAGCAGCAGGGCCAATACTTAGGTGCGCTTCGGCAGCTCACCCCGGCTCAGCGGGCTCAGGTCAAAAAAGCCAAGGCCAACGGGGATTACGCCTCGGCCCTGAGGGTCGCGGCGAAGCTGGGCAAAAAACAATCGCGACCGCGTAAGACGGCCGGTGGCAAGAAACGAAAAGCTGCGTCCGCCCAGGCCGCGCAAGCGCAAGGCTAAGAGGAAGATCCTGCCATCAGGCCGACCAGCCTCGGGCAAGGCCGTCTTGGGATCGAGCCCGAGCTCACGGGCGATCGCCTTCTTCGTATGGCCTTGCTCGAAGAGAGAGCGGATCGCTCCGTAACGGTTTTGTGTGATCACCTCTCCCTCCGCTGTGCCCTCCGGCACCGCGGCTAGGATCGGGGATCCCGGCTGTTCTTCCATGCTCCCTCCTCAGGGGGTTAGGAGGGGTTCTCGGCTTCGCGTCGCCTTCGCAATAGCCGCAGAGAATGATACAAGGGTATGGAATCGATGTGACCTTCCATTCCGGTAGGAACTCAAGATCAAAGTGAACGCGAAGCGCCGACGGAGGGTGGCCCTGAATCTCGAACTCGAGATTAGGTTCGGTAAAAGCGAGCAATCGGTTGACTGTCGCTCCCGAGTGTAAAAAAGATCGATGGACCGAGAGGCTCATCAGAGTGGCCTTCCTGCTACAAACAGGTTGACGTCACGCTCTCCGCACCGTTGCTCGTGAGCCCCGCGCTGCCCTGGATGCCATTGATCTCAGTGGTCACCAGATAGAAGTATACCTTCGCCGTCGTTGGCATTGCCGGATCGGTAGCCCTCGTCGTCGTCTGGCCGAGACAGGTCGCGCCCCCGAAGTGTGATAATCTCTCACCGAACACTCAAAAGCGGCCAGTATCCTTTAGTTTCTTTCGTCAGTTCAAGCCCTAACGTAGAGAGACCACCAGCAGGGCCTCGTGGAGCCTGCGGGCGGCGCATCCGTTCGCGCCGTCCAAGGATCTGTGGGAAGGCGCCGTTTGCGCTTTCCATAGATCCGGCAGGATCCACAGGCCAGTTTGGCTCGGAACGGCTTCACAGGATCGCGCAGGTTCAACGATCTCGACCTCGCTGGACCCGTAGCATCCCCTTGATCCGGCCTTGCGCGAAGTTAGTGCGATCATGCCGAGGGTCTCTCGGCGCTCTGTCCTGTGCGGCGGGCGCGCTGGTGGAGTCGATAGCTCTTGACCTGCATCTGGATGACCTCGGCGTGGGCGAGGAACCGGTCGAGGATGGCGGTCGCCGCGGGCACATCGCCGAGGAACTGCCCCCAGTCTTCCGTGGGCCGGTTGGTCGTGATGAGGGTGGAGACCACTTCGTGACGGCGGACGAAGATCTCGAGCATGTCTTCGGCCGCGCTGGGACCGAGCTTTTTCATGCCGAAGTCCTCGAGCACGAGCAGGTCCACGCGGGTGAGCTTTTCGACGAGGTCGCGTCTCTCCCCCGCGGCCTCCGCTTCGAGGAAGTCCTGGGCGAGGTCGAAGGCGCTTCGGAGGATCACCCGGTACCCGGCGCGGATCGTGCCGACCGCGATTGCGACGGCGGCGTGCGTCTTGCCGATTCCGGGCGGGCCGATCAGAAGCGCTCCCAGGTGGGTCGCGACGAACCGAGCGGTGGCGAGATCGACGAGCTTGGCGCGGGGGATCTCAAGCAGGCCGGGATCATGCAGGTCAAGGAGCTCTCCGACTTCGACTTCGCGTTCCTGTGCGCTTTAAACTGGCCTTGGACATTGCTCAAGCAGTTGCGAGTCTCATCGTTTGCATTGACCAGTGCCTCCTTCGAATCGCTCATGCTTTCGGGCAATCACTTCTTCCTGGGTCCGTCCTCGGACGAGATCCTGTGGATCGTAGAGTCGAGGACGCGGTGAGCGTCGGAGCTCTCCCATGAGTGACCTCCCCTACTGGCCAACGCCCGTGACCATCCCCGACCTCGGCGCCGGCGTGGTTCACCTCTGGCGGATCCCCCTCCTCCGCGAGCGCAGGGCGATCGAAACGTGCCTTCAGCTCCTGTCCGCCGACGAGCGCAAGAGGATGAACCGGTTCCATTTCGACGAGCACCGCGAGCGATTCGCCCTCCGGCAGGGCGCTCTCCGGATCGTCCTGGGACACTATCTCGCCGTCGATCCGCGCCGTGTCGAGCTTCACTACTCACCGAAGGGGAAACCTGAGGTCGAGCCGCCTGATGCGCTGGCACCTTTGAGGTTCAACCTCTCCGACTCCTCGGATTGGGCAATTGTCGGTCTGACTCGGCGAGATCGGATCGGCGTCGATATCGAGGAGATGCGCGCGCACGCCGACCTTGAGACCCTTGCCCTCGACCACTTCTCGCTGCACGAACGCGAAGAGCTCTTGTCCCTCCCTCCCTCCGAAAGGGTCGCCGGCTTCTACAACGCCTGGACTCGCAAGGAGGCGTGGCTGAAGGCGTGCGGTGACGGCCTTTCGGTTCCGCTGAGCGATTTCGATGTGAGCCTGACGCCCGGCGAGCCGCCGAGACTCCTTCGGGTGCGGGACGGGGCGGGGCCGCCACGAGACTGGGCGCTGCGAGGGTGCGATCCGGCCCCTGGATACGTCGGGGCGGTCGCTGTCGAGAGCGAGCGCTTTCGCCTCCTCACCTGGACTTTCGAGCTGGCGCCGTCTAGCCCCATCCTTCAAGAAGATCGGCGTTCCTCTACCTCCGAGGCAAGCAGTCGACGGTCGGGATGAAGTCCGTGCCCGCCGCCGTGGTCGCCTTCGACGAACTCGATGAGGCGACGCCCGGAGGCCAAGGCGATGGCGCGCGAACGGCTCGCCCACTCGGACTATAAGCGCATCATCGAATTGTCGAACCCGTCCCTGCCCGACTACGGGATCGACGAAGCCTACTTATCCTCTGATCGCCGATAGGCGGTTCGACTGCGCGCGGCACGGGACAGTCCTTGTCGAGCGAGAGAATGGGTTCTCGACTCGTGGTAGTAGGCGAAATAGCTTCGTAAAATGCGTCGCAGGTGTTCCTCGCCAAGGATGATGGGTCATCGAGACACTCGCGCCTGATGCTTCCGATCAGAGCCGTGGATCCTGGGGGCCCCCACAACGGGTTGACTTTGGACATCCGTGATGAGGTCTCGGGTTTCGCGTGCTGCCGCGAGACGCCCGGGATCGCCGCGGCTCTTCCATCGCCAGTCGAGCTTGAATCCCTGACGATGCCACCGAACGACGGTCGCTGGATTCATGATGATCAGCCCCGAGCGCCAGCCACTCCAGAGCCGTGACATCAAGGCCTAGAAGATGCGATCACCTGGCTTCATGCGAGGTCGTTTGACGGAGCGGCGCAGGACGGCCAGTTACTGGCGTAGCGCGGGTCTCCTCGAACTGTCGTGCGAGATCCTTCAGGCGTTCCCCGCGCCTTCGTCACGTCCTGTTCGCTCCATGCCCGGCGCATTGCCGCTCGCACCCAGTTGCGCTTTTCCTTCGGCAGGTGGTCCAGGACGTTGCGCAGCTTATGGACCTGGCAGCGTTGGACCAGCGCCCACGATCCGAACACCAGCCGGATGGCCTTGCGCAGCCCCTTACCTCCGTCGATCACGAAAAGCCTCGCACTGTCTACCTTCAGGCCCCGCTCGATCAGGTTGCCCAGTAGCCCGCGGCAGACTCCCTCGCTCTCCGTGCTTCCTTCCACCACGCCCAGCACATGCTTCTTTCCCGAGCTGTCGATCCCCAGGGCCACGACCAACAGATGGTCGCCCATGCCGCGCCTATCCAGCAGGATCACGGGCAGGTTTTTAGCTCACCCAGCGGCCGGGAGAGGAACCCCTTCACGCATCCATCGGTCAGCGCCACGAACCGGCGCGACACGCTCGACCGGCTCGTCACCGAACTGGAGAGTTCCTCGGGCATTTCTTCGAGGCTTCGCTCGTAGCCGCGCGTGCTGACGCCCACGGCGATCTGCTCCAGAACACGCCGCCGCAACGGATCTTCCTCAGCGAACCGCTCCCACATCGGCAGGACAATTCCTTGCCGGGAAGACTGCGAACGCGCGGCTTCGGGACCATGATCTTCCGTTCGCCCAGGACGAGCTGACCTGCGACGTAGCCGTGCCGGTACGCTTCCCGGTCGGTACGCCACAAGCGGCGCGGGCCGCACAGACGCCGACGATCCTCCTCGAGCATCTCCATCACGCCCGCGAACCCCTCGGCGAGCACAACGGTGAGCAACTCCGCCCGGGCGTCCATACCCCTCTCGCGAAGGGCGATCGGCTCGCCGGATCCGGTCTCCTGGCGGACAACTCGGTACTTCGCGAGGGCTGTTTCGTGCGATTCTTCTTCATGACGGTGGCCTCCTTGTCTGAAATCCAACCCGATGATGCCATCGGGTCGGGAGACCGCCGTCATCTTTCAACAATTAGTGGGACATCACCCGGAGCGGGCTTCATGAATGTACGACAATAGCCGCCATCCCATGAACACTCCTGATCTTCTGAGGGCGGCGGCCCTCATCGACGGCGAGCCGGTCGCAGGATCGATCGAACTCCCGGCCGTCAGTCCGATCGACGAACAACCGCTCGGCGTCATGAAGGCAAGCGACGCGGCGATCGTCGCCGGCGCGCTCGATGCCGCCAAACGCGCGCAACCGTCGTGGGGACGCAAGAGTGCCATCGAGCGCGGGCTCGTGCTGCGGAAATGGGCGGCCGCGGTGGCGGCGGCACGGCGGCGACTCGCGCTCCTGCTCTGCCGCGAAATCGGCAAGCCCTTGTTCGAGTCGTTCGGCGAGATCGACTTCGCGGTCGCGCTGCTGCAGTACGCGGCGGAGTTCGACCGCCGCATCGACGGGATTCTGCTTTCGCCCGAGCGTCGCGACGAGCAGATGTGGATTGCACCCGAGCCGATCGGCGTCGTCGCAGCCATCATCACCTGGAACGCGCCGATTGCCCTCACCGTGCGCAAGCTCGCTCCGGCGCTCATTGCTGGCAACACGGTCGTCCTCAAGCCGCACGAGCTCGGATCGTTCGCCGCACTCGAGGTGGTCAAACTCGGCTTAAGCAGCGGATTGCCGCGGAGCGTGGTCAACGTCGTGGTCGGCCCCGGTGACACGGTCGGAGCGGCGCTCGCCTCCAGTGCTGTGCCGGGGCTTCTCACCTTCACCGGCGGCCGCGTTGCCGCCAAGGCGATCGCAGCGCGCGCCGCGGCGCATCTCCCGATGATGTCGTTGGAGATGGGGGGCAAAGCGCCGTTCGTCGTTCTGGAAGACTGCGATCTGGACGAGGCGGCGACGGTGGCGGTCACGGCGAAGATCCGCAATTGCGGCCAGAGCTGCGTGGCGAACGAGCGAGTGCTCGTACACCGCTCCGTCGCCGCTGCGTTCATGGAGCGGCTCACCAGCCGTTTCTCAGCGCTCAGGGTCGGCGACCCGCGCGATCGCTCGATCCAGATCGGCCCGAAAGTGAGCAGCGCCGAGCTGACGCGCGTCGAACGGCTCGTTGACCGCGCGAAAGAGGCCGGCGCGCGCGCGCTGGCCGGTGGTCACCGGCTGCGCGGCGGCAGCTTCGACCGCGGCTACTGGTATGCACCGACGCTGCTTGCCGATGTGACGCCGGAGATGGAAGTCATGCAGGAAGAGATCTTCGGACCCGTCTTGCCGGTTGTGGAGATCGGAAGCTTGGATGAAGCGATCGTCATGGCGAACCGCTCCGACTATGGGCTTTCGGCGTGCGTGTTCACAAATGACGTCCGCCGCGTCATGCGAGTATTGCGCGAGCTCGAATGCGGCGAGGTGTACATCAACCGCGCACCCGGCGAAGCGGTGCACGGCTTCCACAGCGGCTGGAAGCACAGCGGCGCCGGCGGGGACGACGGAGTCCTGGGACTACAACAGTACTTGCGCCGCAAGACCGTGTATCTGCGGGCGTGAGCCCCTCAGCTCTTTCGGCCGAACGTAATGAAGCCGCCGATGGCCGAGAAGAACCGGCCGGCCGCGCTCGCGGAACGGAGCGACTCGAGCCAACCCATCGCGCGTTGCGATTCGAGCACGCCGTGCTCGACGGCGACCCTCACCGAAGCCGACAGGTCGAACGCGCTCTCCAGCAATGCGAGATCGGTGAGGTGTCGCAGGAGTGGGGTCGATTGCACGTCATTCAGGCCGAGCTCCAGAAACATTCCATAGAGCCGATGCCCGATGGCGCCGTTACGAAAGTGATCGCAGATGAAGCGCTGCACGACGCGGCTGGCGTGGTAATCCGGCGCGTCGATTACGAAAAGATCGAGATCGCCTTCCCAGATGGCTATGCGTCCGGCGCGCTTCACGACGCGCACGATTTCGAGCAGTGCAACATCGGGATGCGTGACATGCTGCAGCAGACGCTCCGTGCGAATCGCGTCAAACGACTCGCCGGCGAATGGCAAGTTGTGCACATCTCCGAGGACGAATTGCGCCTTGCAATCGCGCCCGCGCGATCGTTCGCGCGCCGCGGCAATCATCGTCGCGCTGATGTCGACGCCGACGGCGCGTCCATTCTCCCCGACATCAGCCTCCAATGCCCACACGTCCTCCCCGGTACCGCATCCGACGTCGATGGCGGTATCACCGGGATGCAAGTCCATCAACTGGAGCGTGCGGCGCTTGATCTCCTGAAAGAAGTCCGTACTGCGGGTAGTGTCGAGGTAGCGAATGAAGTCGTGAGGATCCGTCGTGCCGTCGACGGAATCGAATTCGCTCCGGAAGGATTTGGTCATGCGATTGCAGCGATTGTAGTATAGCGGCCGGGTTGCATGTTCAACGTTCGATACCGCGACCGAGTGAGAGACGACGTGCTCCGGTTCGCAGCGTACGATCCGCGCATCGTGGCGGGAGCGGTCATCGGCTCGCTCGCGTTCGACGAGGGCGACCGCTGGTCCGACCTTGACCTGACGTTTGCCGTCAGGGACGGGGTTTTCATCGCCGAAGTGCTGGAAGACTGGACGCGCCATCTCGCCGACGAGTTCGGGGCAGTGCATCTCTTCGACCTGCCCAGCGGCACGACGGTTTATCGGGTGTTCCTCCTCCCTGACTGTTTGCAGTTCGATCTCTCGTTCACGCCGGCCGCGGAGTTTGCCGCCGCCGGTCCGAAGTTCCGGCTGCTGTTCGGCAATGCGGTCGACAAGCCACACCCTCGCCCGCCGTCACCGCACGAACTCTTCGGCTATGCGGTGCATCATGCGCTGCGCGCGCGGTTTTGCATCGAGCGCGGCCGCTACTGGCACGCCGAGTATTGGATCAGCGGCGTGCGCGATTACGCGCTAAGTCTCGCCTGTCGCCGCCGTGATCTCCCTGCGCGCTTCGGCAGAGGCTTCGACGATCTTCCACAAAACGTGCGCGCCGGCTTTGTTGGAGCGCTGGTGAGGTCGCTCGATCACGACGATCTTCTGCGCGCGCTGCGCAGTGCGATCGAAGGGCTGTTGCGCGAAGCGGATGAGGCTCGCGACTTAGCGATACGCGTCGAACCAGAGCTGCGGAAATTGACGCTTCCGTGGCCTCAATAACGAATACCGTTGATCTCGGGTGTCTGATTGTCGAAGCACGCTGTTGCGAATTTGCCGCGGCTGCGCACATAGTGAAGCGTGATCTGGCGATAGTACTGACCGGGAAACTTCTCGCGCCAATGCGTGACTTCGCAGCCGAGGTAGAGGACGGCTTGGCCGGGCTGCAGAGTCACCGCAGATTCGCCGGTGAGCGGATGACCGAAATGGATCGGCCAGAGGTAGTCCGCGTCCAGATGCACGGTCACACTGATCTCGCCGGCCGGCCGGTCTCGATGCGGCGCGAGGGACTCTCCGTGCGCATAGGAGCGTGCATAGCAGAACGTCGGGAGCAGAGACGTACCCGCTCTTTCGGAGACGTACGGTACCTTCTCGAGCAGTAATTCGACCACCGGAAGGTAGTTGTACACTGCGGGTGATTTCGGACACTGACCGTCTGTGAAGAGCGGCACCGAGTCGAAGTAGGTGCGCAGGCCGCTCGCAAAGGAACGTGTCCGTTCACCGTCCAGAAAGCCGTTCAGAAACATCATGCGGTTCTTCTTGAGCTCGGGATTCATGGCACCTCCGAGGCCGACAATGGTAGCCGAACTCGCATGGTAGACGAGGTGGACGTCATCATCGTCGGTTCTGGAATGGGGGCTGCGGCGGTATACCGCAGCCTGCAGGGGCGTGGGCTGCACATCGCAATTCTGGAAGCGGGACCGGCGATCGCCGCCGGCGACACACACCTGCGCAATCTGTTGCCATACGGGGATGGTGGTTGGCGCGCGCTCGTCTCGGCGATGTCGGCGCCGCCGGTACGCGCGGGAGCCGATCCTCTGCCGGACGTCCCGCCACCCGGTGCCGCGGACGGCGTCCGTTCCGACCAACATCCCGACAACGCGCTGCCGGGCCTCCGCAATTGCAGCGGGATCGGGGGAAATGCGCTGATCTGGAGCGGCGTCGTGCTGCCGCCTGAGGCTTATGGCGACATTTCCGAATCGGAATTCGCACAAGCGTCGTCGTGGCTCGGCGCGCAGACGGTGACCGGCTCGCCGCGCCAGCGGTGGCTGCAGGACGCGCAAGGACTCACGCCTGTGCCTTTGGCGTGGTCCGCGGAACATGGGTGGCATGGTCCCCGGCAACTCGCAGGTGACGGGTATGCTCCGCTGCCTCTTAGCACCGTGCGGAGCATTGTGCACAAGGGCGGCCGCGCAACCGGCGTGGATCTCGCGGATCAGCATTTCATCGCCGCACGGCACGTGGTGGTTTGCGCCGGGGTGGTCGGAACCGTGCGCCTCCTGTGGGCTACGGGACTCGAACGCGAATTGCCCGGCCTCGGCCGCCGCATCGCTCATCATCCGGTCGCCGTCGCGCAGGTGGCCATTCCTTCGCCGGTGTGGTCGCGCATCGCGGAGCATCCGCACATCGGCCGCCCCGCCGCGGCTTGCGGATTTCCCGCGACCACCGGCGGGCACACGTTGATCGTCGCCGAGCCGCCATGGGTGCCGGACAGCCGCGTCGATGCCCGCGCGACGCTTGCGATCTATGCGTACGTCACACTCGATCACGATGCAGATCGCCGGCTGTCGTTCGTTCCGGAGCAGTTGGGACCCGACGGGCTGCCTCTGCCGTGTTTCGCCGTTCCGCGATCCGAGGCGGAACGGGAGTGCGAAGAACGCGCGCTGCGCGAGGTGAAGAGGTGGGCGGCGCAACTCGGGGCTGTGTTGTCGTCCGGCCGCGCTCGCGTTCTGCCGCGCGGAGCGGACCAGCACCTCTGCGGCGGAGCTTGCATCGGCGATGCGGACGATCCGATCGCCGTGGCCGATCCTTCCGGACGGCTGCGCTGTCTTGAAAACGTCTGGGTCGCAGGGGCAGCGGCGCTTCCGACGCCCGTCTCTACGCACCCGACGCAAACAATCGTTGCGCTCGGGGCGCGTACCGGGCATGCGCTGGCCGCGTCGTTTGATTAACGGCAACATATTGTTTATCATGCTCGCTTCATGCATTCCCAGGGTCGTACTTGGCCGTCGCAAGCGGACATTGGGCATTTTAACGCGTGTGGCTGGGTGGTCACCTCGCCGGATTTCGTTCCGGAAGACCTTCTTGACGAAGCTGCGGAGGCAGTGGAGGCGTATTACCTCGGCGAGCGTGATCGCCATCTCCCCGTACATGGATTTCTCGACTGGCATCCGGAAGACGGCGGCGGGCTCCGCCTCAACGACTACGTCTCCCTGCAATCGGACAGTCTTCGCAAGCTGGCCTGCTGGCCGGAGATCGGCCGGGCCGCGGCCGCGCTGGTGAACGCCGGGTGCGTACGGCTCTTTCACGACCAGCTCATCACCAAGCCACCGTCAATACCAGGGGCGGATACAACCGTCGGCTGGCATACCGACAAGTCGTACTGGAAGACCTGCTCGTCCGAGCGGATGCTCACGGCGTGGATTCCACTGCAGGAGTGTAGCGAGTCCTCGGGCCCGATCGCAGTCGTGGACGGCAGTCACAAGTGGCAGAACACTGAATGGATGTCGACGTTCATCGTGCAGGATTTCGCTTCGATCGAAGCACGCCTCGGCCATCCGATTCAGCCACGGCCGCTGCTGCTCAAGCGCGGCCAAGTCAGCTTCCATCACGCCCGAACGATCCACGGCAGTTTGGCCAATCGAAGCGGAGGGTTCCGCACGGCGCTCGCCGTCCACATCCAGGACGAGGAGAACGTCTACACCCGGTCCGGGGATGGAGGGAAGGCCGTGCACATGAACGACGTGTTGTGCCGCCGCCGGCTCGACGGCACGCCGGACTATGGCGATCCGAGTATCTGTCCCAGGCTCTGGCCCATCGCGTCGTAAGGTCTGGCTATGACGAAAACACTCAATGCACATTCGAACCGTGGCTTGCCGTTAACGCGACAGCGCTCTGGAGTTTTCTCTCCGCGGCGCGAGCGGACGGAGCTCGGGGTCCGGGCGTCGACGCCGGACCTCGCCGCCGCCGTCGCTCTCGTCCTGTTCCGCTACCACGGCCTCTCGCCGATTCCCCTCGGCATCGGCACGCCGTCTCCGAAACTGGTCGAGGTGCCGATCGAACCGGGGGAGCCGATTGGAGAGTTGCGGAAGCGAATGGCCGCTGCCCTTCGGTCACTCTGTGGCGCCTCGCAACCGGCCGAAGGAAGCCGGAATCCCGACTTCGACGTCTCGGTGCTCGATTCGGCACCCAAGGTGGATTTCCGCGAGGACGTCGTGCTCTATCCGACCCCAAACGGAATCGAGGCGCTCTGGCGCGCGCGCCTGTTCGATCGGCCGGTCGTGGAGCGATTCCTGAGCCACGTGCGCGCAGTGTTGGACGCCGCCGGCGAGCATTCGATCGACAACATCCACCTGTTGTCTGCGGATGAAGAGAGTCTCGTGCAGCAATTCGAGTCCGGCGGCGAACGAGTGGGATCGAGATCTCCCGTGCATCTGCAATTCGTCGAGCAGGCTCGGCGCACGCCGGACGCTCCTGCCCTGCAAATTGGAGTGCTGATCGTCACGTACGCAGCGCTGGAAAAGCACTCAGCGGTGATCGCCCGCGCCCTCATCAACTGCGGTATTCGGGCGGGCGACGGCGTCGCTGTCTGCGTCCGCGTTGACGACAGCGTTCCCGCACTCCTCGGCGTTTTGCGAGCCGGCGCCGCCGTCGTCCCGATCGACGCCACGCTCCCTTCCGCCCGTCTGCGCTCCCATGTTGAACAGGCGCGCGTGTGGTGCGCCGTGGCCGACGAAGGGAGGCGTGATGTCGTGTCAGTAGAGCATCGGATCCTGATCGAGGATCTCGATGCGAACGCGGGCAGCGGGCCGGCGCTCGAGGTGGCGGTGACGGAGGAGTCACTCGCGTACGTCCTCTTCACCTCCGGATCGACCGGCACGCCGAAGGGCATCAAGATGTCACACCGCGGCCTGAGTAACATTGTTGGCTGGCAGATGGCGCGCAGCGCGCCGACCCCTCGCACGCTGCAGCGAACCTCCCTCGCCTTCGACGTTGGGATGCAAGAGATCTTCTCGACCTTGTGCGCGGGCGGGTGCCTCGTCATCGCCGACGAAGAGACGCGCAGCGATCCGTCGAAGTTGCCCGCCTTCATCGCGGAGCACAACATCGAGCGCGCGTTCCTCCCGCCGGTGTCGCTGTATCAGATGGCCGCCGCTCTCGATGCGCATTCGCAGCCGCTGCCGTCGCTGCGCGAATTGTACGTGGCCGGCGAAGCGCTGAAGCTCGAGCCGGCCGTGGTACGGATGTTCCGCAGCATCGACGCGATCCTCGAGAACCAATACGGCCCGACCGAGACGCATGTGGTCACGACATTCTGCCTGGACGACTCGCCGCTCCGCTGGCCGCCGCGGCCGGCAATCGGACGTCCGGTGCCTGGCGTCGAGGTGCGCATCGTCGACGCCCGCGGACGACGCGTACCGCTGGGAATCGAAGGGGAGATCGTCGTCCGCGGCTCCCAGGTCGCGCTCGGCTACACGGCGGGCGGTTCGTTCCGTGCGGAGGACGGCACACCGTCGTACGCGACCGGCGATCTCGGACGCTGGACCGCGACGGGCGATATCGAATTCCTCGGGCGCAAAGACCGGCAGGTGAAAATACGCGGCTACCGCATCGAACCGGGCGAGATCGAGACCGCGCTTCTGGCCCAGCCGGGCGTCCGCGCAGCGATCGTCGCAGCGCTCGACGACGGCGGTACGCCCCGCCTCGTGGCGTGGATCGTTCCCGACGCTGCGTTTCTCGGTGTTAGAGCGCTGCGAAGGGGGCTGCTCGACGTGCTACCGGAGTACATGATTCCGGCGCTGGGCGGATTCGCGCTGCTCGACAAACTGCCACTAACGCGCACGGGCAAAATCGATCTGCAGGCGTTGAAAGCACCGGCGCAAGAGGACTCGGATACGACGGCGCGTTACGTGCCGTCGCGCAACGAGGTCGAGTCGACCATCGCCGAGATCTGGAGCCGCGAGCTCGGGCTTGAACGGGTCGGCGTGCACGACGACTTCGTGGAGATCGGCGGCCACTCGCTCGTGGCCATCCGCATCGTCTCTCACCTCAACGAGCGCTTCGGCGTCAGCCTGCCACTGCGCCTGCTGTTGCGCGGCGGAACAGTGGCCACGGTGGCCGGCCGGTTGGTCGACGTCACCTCGGCGGAAGCGCCGCAGAGCGATCTGATGCGATGCCCGCTTCCCGACGGACGCGTCGTGGTCGCCCCGTCCGCGGGAGAAGCGCAGTACCTGTGGGAAGACATCTTCGTGCACGATAGCTATGGATCGCCGGTCATCTATCCGAGCGAAGCAGTGATTGTCGACGTCGGCGCGCACATCGGCCTCTATACGCTCTATGCGCTGTCGGCCGCGCAGAGCGGACGCGTGGTGGCCATCGAGCCGGCACCAGTGTTGTTCGACGCGCTCAAACGCAATACGGTCAATCATCGGGAGCGGGTGGCGTACTACGCCGCCGCGGCCGGAGAGAGCGATGGGACGGCATCGCTCACCTACTATCCGAAGCTCTCCGGCATGAGTTCCTTGCGTGCCGACGCCAAGGCCGACGCATCGCTCCTGCGCAAGATCATCCACAACCTGATCGAAGTCCGTCCCGAAGCGAACAGCTTGCTCAAAGAGCTCGACGAGATCGTTTCCGAGCGGCTCGTCGGCCATGCCGTCGACTGCACGGTGCGGCGGCTGGAGAGCATCCTCGACGAAGCCGCTCCGGAGCGCATCGACGTGCTGAAAATCGACGTGCAGCGGTACGAAGAACCGGTCCTCTCCGGAGTCGGCAATGCGTGGGGGCGCGTCAAACAGGTGGTCGTCGAGGTCCACGACGAGAACGGAGCGCTGGAGCGCATCGACGGCTTCCTGCACGACAAGGGGTTCAAGACGTGGGCGAAGCAGCAGCCGATTCACGCCGAAACACCGGTCCGGTTCATCGTCGGAGTGAAGTGAATACCAATTCCGCATCCGCCCTCGCCACCCTGGCTGACACGCTTCCCGCGTGCGACGCCATGAACCTCGGCTACGCGCTGCTCGTGGAAGGCGAGTTGCCGGCAGCGGTCATGGAGCGCGCCGTCCGTGATGTGCTGCGCGCCGATCCACTGCTGGAAGGCCCATGGCTGTGGCGCGTTGGGAACGCGGAGCGCGAGCAGTTTGCCGCGCTATCCGCCGAGCATCTCTCGACGCCGCTGGCGCGCGACTGCCCGTTCAGTGCCGCGCTGCGGTCCAGCAGCCGCACGACGCATCTTCTTCTCCTGGCCATTCACCACCTCGTGGCGGACGGTATCGTCCTCGAGCGGCTGGCGAGCGATCTCTCCCGCGCATTGCAGGGGAAAGTTGTCGAGCCGGTATCGTTCGCGCCGCAACGCTCGATGCCCGCGCCGCAGCAGTGCGAGCCGCGTCCGCTACTGCTTCCCCCCGCGGCGCCCAGCGTGCGCGCGAGTTGCCACACCGTCTGTCTGCCTCCTGATCGCGCGGAGCAGTTCAGCAAAGTGACGCGGAGCTGGCGCGCCACGCCATTCGCCGGAGCGGTGACCTGCGTCACAGCGGCGGCCGCCTCCTGGAGCGGACAGCCGGAAGTCGGCATCACGATCCAGATGGCCGGGCGCAACTCCAGCGATGCGCTGCGCGCGCCGGGCCCCTGGTACGACTTCTCGAACCTTTGTATCGCCGTGGCGCCGGGCGAGCCGTTGCGCGGCCTGCTGCTGCAGGTCAGCGAACAACTCGTGAAGAGTCTCGCCACCGCGGGCAGATGGGCCGCCGGCCGGTGCGACGATCCCTCTCCCGAGCTCCTCGTCGTCTACGACCGGCATCCGCTGTCCGCCCTGGCTATTCCCGGCTGCCGCGTAACTCCGCTCTCCGTGCAGCGGCATCCGCAGCGGGCCCACCGCGCACCAGAGTACCTCGTGGCGACGGAAGCGGACATCGTGGTCTTCTTCCGCGAGCAGTTGGGATCGATTGGCCTCTCGCTTTTCACGAAGATTGCGCGGGTTCCGGAAGCGGCGGCGCACTCGCTGCTGGACACGATCGTCGACGCCGTCGCGGCACTCTGCGACGAAAGGCATTACGCCGCTGGCGACCTCCGGCTGCAGTGCGACGGCCCGTCCGCCGACGCTCCGAGGGTCGCATGGCCGGAGCCCGCCTTCTCCGACGTGCCGCTGGTTGATGCGGTTTCGCCGGTCTTCCGTCTTCGTCCCGACACGCTCACCGCGTTCGCGCGCGACGCGCAACGCACTCTCGCTGAATGGGGAACGCCTCCATGGCATCGCACGTCATGACCCCGGAACAGCAGTTACTGCTGCCGACGCCGGGACAGGTGGCGGAGTATGAGGAACGCGGCTGGTGGATCTCCCCTCCCTGTCTCGACGGTGAGGCGCTGGAAGAGCTGCGGTTTGGCATCGAGCGCTATTACTCCGGCGAGCGCGACTGGCGGCTGCCGATCGTCTCCGCCTCCGACTGGACGCCGGCCGACGGCGAGGTCGTGCGCCAGAACGATTTCGCATCGCTGCAACTCGAGGAGCTCCGCGCATTTCTGAGGCGCCCGCCCATGGCCGCCATGGCCGCGCGGCTGTCGCGCAGTCCGTCCATTCGCCTCTTCCACGACCAGATCATCTACAAGCCGCCCGGACGGACGCTTCGTGAGACCGGCGTCGGGTGGCATACTGATCGGGCGTACTGGAAGACCTGCACCTCGATGCGGATGCTGACCGCTTGGATCCCGTTGTACGATGTCGACGAGCGCTCCGGCACGATGATCGTCATCGATGGCAGCCATCTCTGGCCCGGTGGCGAACGACTGAGGCGCTTCCACGAGCGCGACATCGACGCCGCGCGGCGCGACCTCGACGTGCCCGGCCCCTGGATCGAAGTGCCGTACCGGATGCGCGCCGGCCAGGTAGCCTTCCATCATTGCCTGACCATTCATGGCAGCCGCGAAAACAAGTCGGAAATCCCGCGGGTCGCGTGGACAGTTCACTTCCAGGACGAGGCGAACCGCTGGCAGCCGGTGCGGAACGCCGACGGCACGATCACACCGCATATGAACGACTTGCTATGCCGGACGAATGAAGACAGCACTCCCGACTATTTGGACCCGGATGTGTGTCCCGAATTGTGGCGAGAGAAAACGAATGAACCTGTCGCTTGAAGCTGCGGAGACGGCCATCTACGCCAGCGTTGCGGACGTGCTGCAGATTGACGGGGCCCGTCCGAAAGACAACTTCATCGAGCTTGGCGGAAACTCGTTGCTCGCCGTGATTCTCGTGAACCGCGTGGAGGAGGAGTTCGGCATCCGGCTCGACCTCAATGACGTCTTCAAGCTCGACCTCGACCAGCTCGCGACGCGTTTCCACGAGGTGCTGGCGAAAGTGAACGGGTAATGCTGGCGATCAGAGACGGCGCATGGTCATAATCACGAACGCATCCGGCGGCACCTCGCGTAGTGGACGTGCGACAACGACGCGGGCGTCCCAGGCGTCGCCCAGCGGCTCGAGGATCTGCGACAACGCCGCCAGCCGCGGAAACGGAAACGTCGGATCGTGCGCGAACCGCGACGGCAGCTCGTCTCCGAGAACCGTCACCAGCGCGCGACTGCCCGGCGCGGAATGCGTGGTCAGCACACCGACGAGCCGCTCCCACATCCGTCCCGGCAAGTATTCCAGCAACCCCTCGGCGATCCACAGCGTCGGGTGGCCTGGGTCGTGTTCCGCAGCGTGCAGCGCGTCCGGCACTCCGGCCGGAATGCGCGCCTCTATGCGCCGTCGCATGCCGGCAGGCAGGACCCGTTGCGCGAGGCTATTCACAGCGTCGGAATCGATTTCGATGATACGTGCGGCGGAAGGCACCGGCACGCGCCAGAACCTCGTGTCGATGCCGGCACCGAGGATGACGATCTGGTCGACACCCTCGCTGACGGCCGCCGCCACCTCTTCATCCATTTGTAGTGTTCGCAGCGCCACGAGATCGGCGAACACCTGTGATGCAGCGCTGGGCGGCCAAGCCGGCAACAAGTCAGCCGCCGCCTCTGCTACAGCATCGACGAATAACCGGTCGCTTCTTCTCGACTCGGTCGCGCGCCACAACAACGTCATGGCGGCGGAGCGTTCGACAGGATCCAGACACGCCCAATCCGGCGCTGCACGACCATGAATATTCAACTCGTCGATATCCAGGTGTATGAACGTCTGACTCCGCTTGCGTCGGGACTGATGGCGGCGGCCGTTCTTGCCGATCCGCAACGCGCGGCCTCCTGCCGGATTGATCTACGAACGTGGAACGTGGTGGCGCGCCCGGAGACCATCGCCGCTGCGATTCTGGCCGAGAGTTGCGGTCTGGTGGGTTTCAGCACGTACATATGGAACGCCCGTCTCGTCAGGCGCGTGGTGAGCCTCCTCGCACAGGAGCGGCCGGATCTCCCCATTCTCCTCGGCGGTCCGCAAGTTGTCAAAGGAACAGAGCGGTGGCGCGGCGTCGCGCCGAACCTCCTCATCGCCGACGGCGAAGGCGAGCCGCTCCTTGTCGATCTCGCGGAACGCATCCTCGGCGGCGGACAACTAGCGGATGCCGCGGGCGTGTCGGGCTTCTGGGAGGGCGCGCCGCTTCCGCCCTCAGCCCATGTACCGGTCGCCGACCTCGATCTGATTCCGTCGCCGTTTCTCATGGGCCTTTTTGCCCCCGGTCTCTACACGCAGGCGATCCTGGAGACCAATCGCGGATGTCCGTTCTCGTGCAGCTTCTGCTTCTGGGGCCTCGGATCCAAGCGCGTCCGCCGGTTTTCCGATGAGCGCATTCGAGAAGAACTGAAATGGATTTTTCAGGAGAACATCCTCTCAGTCTTCGTTGCCGACGCGAATTTTGGGATGTATCCGCGCGACGAGGAGATCGCCACGGCACTGGCCGGGAATCGCAAGCAGCGCGGAACGCCGCTGATCGTCTCGTTCAACACGATGAAGAACCGGCCGGAGCGAATGATCCGGATCAGCCAAATCGTCGACGAGGCCGGATTGGCCACCACGCAGTCGATGGCCATTCAGTCGATGGACGACGCCACGCTGCGGTTGAGCGGTCGCGAGAAGATTCGCACGTCCGCCTACATCGAGGTCCTCGGCCAGCTCAATCGGGAAGGCCTGACCACGTACGTCGAGTTGATCTGGCCTCTGCCCGGGGAGACGCTCGCTTCCTTCGCCGCAGGCCTCGATGCCTTGTGCGCGATCGGCGCACAGAGCTTCGTTGTATATCCGCTGCTCGCATTGCCGAACACCGCGATCGCCGAACAGCGTGACGCGCTCGGACTGACGCTCACGCCGAGTGCCGACGGCGGCGCCGGTGAATACGTGTATGTAACCGCAACGCGCGAAGTCTCGGCCGATGATTACCGCGAGGGGCTGTGGCTCATCCTCTCGCTCAACCTTCTGCATAACACACGTGTGCTCGCCGGCACGTTCGAGATGCTCAGGCGGCGCGGCATCCGTCACGTTGACGTGCTCGTGGCGTTTGCGCGATGGGCCAAAGACCGTCATCTGCCTTTGTTCGAGCGTAACGCCAAAGCGTCGGGCCTCGTCGAGCACGCGTCGTGGGCGCATTGGGGCTCGGTCGCCTTCGAGGCGCTTTACACCGAGCGTGAGCCCTTCATCTCGACCGTGGAGGAGTTCTGCAGTCAGCAAACGTGGTGGGATGAAGAGACACGCGTGAATGTCGAAGTCGACCGGCTTTTGTTGCCGTTCTTGTTCTCCAACACGCCGCTCACCAGGCGCAAAGGAGCGAACGTCTCGGTCTGTCCGGAGAAGCGCTATCTGCGAGCTCAAGTGTCGCAGCGTGCACGTGAGCTGCTCGCGGAACGCCGGAGGCAAGACGTACCAAGGAGCTTCCTGCTGAACCCGTGGAGCGGGCAGCTTCCGTATTTTCCGGCGCAGCCGCTCAGTGCCGCGCACGACTACGCGTACGGCCAGTTGCAGCGACTCAGGCGCTTCACTCCACAAGTGGTTGATGAAGTGAGGAAGTGCGGTAGCTGAAGTGCGGATGGCTTGAATTCCATCCGGCCTAGTGGCAGTATGCAAATTCGTTAAAGGCGGAAAGAGCGACGATGTGAGCGGCCTTCATACCACTTCACCGCGATTTTCTCTCGGAGTGCGTGCGGGTGATACGGAGCCTCGCCTGCGCTGGACGTCGACGCAGGAGCGCCTCCTTCGTGAGCGCGCCGAAGGGGCCGGCCCTCCCCCACTCGTCACCGCCATCGAGCTGGATGGAGTGGTGGAAGGAGACCGCCTCGACCGCGCCTGGCAGGAGATTCAGCGCCGCCAACCGTTCCTCCGCTGCCGGTTGAGCCCTGAAGGTCCGGTTATCTCGGATCAGGTGCGTCCACTGATCCGCGCGGACCTGCCGGGAAGCAGCCCACGATTCTCCGCCGACACCGGGGAGATCCTGGCCACGGCCGCGCGCCCGCGAGACCTCACCATCGAGGGGCCGGCGGAGGCGGTGCTGATTCGCACCGGCCCTGAGGCGTACCTGCTGATCTGTGCGATCGACCATCTGGCGACCGACGGCTGGTCATTCGGATTGATCGCGCGCGAGTGGAGCGCGCAGTACCGTACGCCGAGTCCTGCTCGTGTGCTCGATCCCGCCGGAATTATCGAAAAGTACGCCCATCCGGAACGACTGCAGGCACACCGAGCCGCGGCCATCGAGCTGGCCAGGGAATTTGAAGGCGCGCAGGCCTTCCCGCTTCCACCGTCGCAGGGCAGATGGGCGCTCCAGCTCGTTGAGCTTCCGCTCGAAATCGCCCGCGGCATTCGCGCGCGGGCGGCGAGAGAACGGACGACGCCGTTCGCGCTCGCGTTGGCCGTGCTTGGATGGGCGTTGTGGATCGACCATAGGACGAACGATCTGATCGTGTCGACGCATGTCGCTAATCGCTCGGTTCCGCAGAGCGAGCAGATCGTCTGCGCGGTCTACAACACCGTGCCGATCCGCGTCTCGGCGCCGGACGGCGACAACTTCGACTCCTGGCTCGCCTCCGCGAAGCAGGCTTCCGTGCGCGCGCTGCAACGGCAATCGGTACCGTTCTCGATGGCGCGCGAGGCGCTTCCGGACGCGCTCCCGGCCGACGCTCTGCTGCGTGCCATGATCAACTTCGACGAGCATCCGTTTCTCGGATTCGTTCTACCCGGCGTCGAGATCCACGAGGCCTCCGCCTGGAACCAACAGCGGATCGGAGACGGCATTCATGCGCCGTGGTATTCGACCTCCACACGAGCGTGGCCCGCGGGGATTACCGTTTCATTCCGCGAGACGTGGGACGCGCTTCAGTTGCATTGCCATTACGGATGCGAGCTCGGCGACCGCGGCGCATTGATGCTGCTTGGCCGCGTGACTGAAGGGCTAGCACTGCTCACAGATTCGACGGAAAGAGACTCCAATGGCTGACTCGAGCGCTCACGTGATCGCAAAGGCCCTCGTGCAGATCGCAAACAACCTCGCACTAGGCGGGGGCGGGGCGGATTCCGCCGCCGCACTGGGGGGCCGTACGGCCGGCGCCGAGGGGTTGGCCACTCTGATCCGCGCGCTCTGCCCTGCGACCCCGACGACGTCGAACGTGATGGAGATCGCCGCGCTGGTGCGCGCACTCTGTCCAGCGACGGGAGGAACAACGAACGCGACGGAGGTCGCCGCGCTAGTGCGGGCACTCTGCCCGGCGGATGCGGTCAGGACGGATGCCGCCGGGCTGGCCCGGCTGATTCAGGCGCTCTCCCCTGCCGGGGAGGTCGGCGGTCGCGCAGGCCTGCATACGCTCATCACCGCGCTCTCGCCGGCGGCGCCTGGAGAGCGCGTCTCCGCGCTGGCCAATGTCATCGCCAGCCGCGACACAAACAAAATCGCTGACATCCTGCGCGCGGAACTCGAGCGCGGAGGTGAACAAACCTACGGCGTGGGCTCGCTCTCGCCGCGGCAACAGCAGGCAGTCGACGTGATGCGTGAACTGTGGCCGGTTGCCAAACAGCCGAAGACTACGGCCGAAGGGGCGGCGGAGTTCATTCGCGCGCTCTGCCCTGTCGAGCGTCCGGCGCCTGAGGTGGCCGGCCTGATCGCCGCGTTGTCACCCGCCGCCGACAAGACCGTGTCGAGCGCCGATGATGCCGCGAAGTTCATTCGCGCGCTCTGTCCGGCCGGAGAAGTGCCGGCTGCTGACATCGCTCCGCTGATCCGAGCGCTGTCGCCGGCTGACGATCGCACCGCGCGGCGTACGGAGAACATCGCAGAGTTGATTCATGCCTTATGTCCAGCGGTGAGTGAGCCGACGAAGGTGGGTGCACTGATCCGCGCGCTTTCTCCCGCCGCCGATCCGGAAGCGAAGACCTCGGACATCGCGAAGCTCATTCGCAAGCTCTCACCGGCCAAGGTCACACCGGTGCAGGTGCTCAGGACGCTCTCGCCGGCCGCGCCCGAATGACGCGTTCATGGTAAGAGTCAGTGACTACATTGCGGATTTCCTGGCCATCAATGGAGTCCATCTTGTTTTCGAGCTCTCCGGGGGCATGATCTCCCATTTACTCGATTCGTTTGCGGCACACCCTCGGCTCAACGTCATTTCGATGCATCACGAACAGGCGGCGTCGTTCGCCGCCGAAGCCGTTGGCAGGCTATCCGGCCGGCCCGCGGTAGCCCTGGGCACTTCCGGCCCGGGCGCGCTCAACCTCGTCAGCGGCATCGCTAGTTGCTACTACGACTCGGTCCCGGCGCTGTTCATCACCGGCGATGTCCAGACGTACATGGAACTCGGCCAGAAACCGCTGCGCCAGTTTGGTCTGCAGGAGTGCCCGTTTGCTTCCGTAGCCGCGCCGATCGCGAAAGCGGCGGTGACCGTGCGGCGCGCAGCCGACATTCCTGCCGCGTTCGAGGAGGCGTTCGTCACGGCGATGAGCGGCCGTCCGGGGCCGGTGGTGATCGAGCTGCCGTTCGACGTGCAGGGACAGCCGATTGCCGCCGTAGCCGCGCCCGTCGTCCTTCCCCCGCCAAAGGCGGCGGCGCCGGACGACGTAAGCCAAGCGGTCCACGTCCTCGCCTCCGCCGCGCGACCGATGATTCTCGTCGGCGGCGGCGTGCGCTCGCGAGCGACCGTCGACGCACTCCGGCGATTCGTTGCCGCGACCGGCATCCCCCTGGCGACCTCAGTCGCCGCCCTCGATGCGATCGACGCCAGCCATCCGCTGCGCGTGGGCCTGGTCGGCATGTACGGCACTCGCGCCGGCAACCTGATCGTGAGCGAAAGCAACGCGATTCTTGTCCTTGGGAGTCGGCTCGATGCGGGCCTGATCGGCGCCGACACCGGCGCGTGGGAGCGCAACAAAAGGATCCTCCGCGTCGACTGCGATGCCGGCGAACTGTCCGCAAGGCTCCGGAACCCACAGCAGATCGAGGCGGACGCCGGAGCATTTCTCGCGGCCGCGATGCAGATCTGGCCAACCACGCCAAACGACGCGCGCACGGCGTGGCACGAGCGGATCGCCGCTTTGAAGCGCGAGCACTCCGACACCGCGGAGCATGCGATTTCAGAGGAAATCAACCCGAACGTCTTCATGAGGCAGTTGTCCCAAGCGTCGGGCGGCGCGACGGCGTACATCGTAGATGCCGGGCAACACACCTGGTGGTCCGCGCAGTCGCTGCAACTCACGTCTTCTCAGCGCTTCCTCGGCGCGACCGGTCTCTGGGCTATGGGAGCGTCGTTACCGGCGGGAATTGGCGTGGCGCTGCAGACGAGCGAGCCGGTGGTGGTGATTGCGGGAGACGCCGGCCTGCAACTGAACATTCAGGAACTGCACACTATCATTCGCTACCGGCTGCCGGTCAAGATCGTCGTAGTCAACAATCGCTGTCACGGCATGGTCCGGCAGTTTCAGGACGAATTCTTCGACAAGCGCCGCCCGTCGACGGTGTGGGGCTACAGTCCGCCGAACTTTCTGGCCGTGGCTAACGCGTACGGCATCCGCGCAGCGGCGGTGTCACGCCGGGACGACGTGCCGGCGGTGGTCGAACAGCTCTGGGCCGACCCGACCGCACCGTTCCTGCTCGAAGTCAGAGTCCCCCTGGACGCGAACGTCTATCCGTACGTGCCGCTCGGACACGCGCTCACCGCGATGACTCCTCCGATCGCTTCAGGACGGACACCCGCAGGCCTTTTTCCGGAACCGAGTTACCGTCATAATAATACTCGACGTCAACTCCGCTAGGGTAATCACTCTTTGTGAGTCGCTTCCGCTCGCCGTAGGTATATTTTCGCCTCATAGGGAGCCACTCGCGCTTCCGTCTCCGTGCCGTTTCTCCGTTGTTGTTCGTCCTCTTCTTCTCAGAGAGATGACCTAGCAGCAGGGCCTCGTGCAGCCTGTGGGCGGCGCGCGGGGGCTGCGGGGTGCGCCGTCCAAGGGCTGTGGGAAGTCCGGGTGCTGCGGGCGGGGACTTTCCACAGACCGTCAGGATGCACAGGCCAGTTCTCGTCCAAACGACCTCGCAGGATCGCGCAGGAGAGGCGATCGTGGGTCCAGGCGACCCGTAGCACCTCCCCCGAATCGGAACTTTCGTTCTCCTTCGGATCACGCTTGCGCCTTGGCGAGGACGCGCCGCTCGCGTCCCTTGGCGCGGAAGCTGTCACCGGTGATCACGATCTGGTGGGCACGGTCGGCGAGCCGGTCCAGGGCGGCGGAGGCCAGAAGCGGAGAAGCGAACAGGTCCGGCCACTCCGAGAAGGCGCGGTTGGAGGTGACGATCATCGAACCCTTCTCGTAGCGCTCGTTGATGATCTCGATGACGCTGCGAGAGTTGTTCGCCGTGCGCGAGGGGCACCTCACCGGCCCGCGGCGGCGGGCGTAGGGGCCATGGCAGTCCAAGACGAACGCCGTGCCAGCCAGGATGCGCGGCGATGGTTTTTCGGACATCTAAAGCCTTAAATGACTAACTCTCGCGGTATTCCGTTCTGCAGCTGAAATCCCTTAATGACCCGGTATAGACCTCCAATGGCCGCCGCCCTCTCAAGTAATGAGCTGAGAAACAGTGCGCGAGCGCTATCTTCCGGAAATAGCGCATAGAGGGCACGGAGCTCAACCCTCTTTTCAGAGTCGGTGTGGTACTCGAAGGCATTCAGCCATTTGTCCAACGCAACGTCGGAGGTTACAACCAATGAGTTGACCTGCAAAGAGAACCCAAGATGTTTCCCGGCATATCGATCTTGGAGATTTGTGATTAGATTGCGGACCACAGGTATCGCGATTCGTCGCGACAAGATTGATGCGATCCCGTGGAAAAATGCAGATTCGCGCTTAAGTACCAGAGGTCGCAGCAAATGTAGAAAAGCGAATATGTCTTCTTCCTTTGGTAGAGTGGCTCTATGAGTGAAACCGGTACCACTATCCCACTTGAGCTCATATCGAAGCCCTTGGCCAGGTTGTAGAAAGCGTGTAGTAAACAGTCTGTCCGTACACTCTAGGAAGAATAGAAGCCTGTTCCACTCTTCATCCGGGAATTCACCTGATAGCGATTCATAAAGTCCCGTCGTCTTATTGATAACACTAATATTGAAGGGCTGTGGTGGCAGACAAGGGGCTCCTTAGATCCCACATGATTCTACCCTAACTGTACAAGTACCGTAATTCCCCGACACCGGCCCTTCCGGGATTGAGCGTTTAGGCGGCTGTTGTTTCCTCCTTTTCAGAGCTGTTGTTGTTAGGGGGGGTGAGGGGGGGAAGGGTGTCGAGGTGCAAGGCGTCGCGGAGCGCCTGCGCCGGCGTGCGGCCCATCAGCCGGTAGCCCTGATGGCTGCGCTCGAGGTTGTAGTACTCGAGGAACCGGTCGAGATCGCGCTGGATCTCGGCGGGCTCGATGTACCAGGTCGTGCGACCCGAGACACGGAAGCACTCGTCGAGCAGGGTACGGTTCATGCGTTCGACGAAGCCGTTGGTGCGCGGTGAGCGGACTTTGGTCGTGCGGTGATCGATCCCTTCCATGGCCAGCAGCAGCTCGTAGGGATGCGATCCGGGCTTGCCGCAGAACTCCCGGCCGTTGTCAGTCAAGACGGCTCCGATCTCGATTCCCAGGGCTTCGTAGAAGGGCAGGACGCGCTCGTAGAGCAGATCGCACGCCGTCACCGGGAACTTCGCCGTGTAGACCTTGGCGAAGGCCAGCGAGCAGAAGGTATCGACGAGGACCTGGACGTAGACCTTGCCCACCCCCTTGAGCGTGCCCCAGTAGAACGTGTCCTGGTTGAGCAATTCCCCGGGTCGGGAGGACTCGACGTGCCGACAGCGGAAGTCGGTGCTGTGCCGTTCGAGCAGCTGGATCTGTTCATCGGTAAGGACGTAGGTGGTGTCCGAAGCGCTCTTCTCGAGCCGCAGCAGGCGCTTGTGGCGGGTCACCAGATCGTGCCGCATCCACACCCCGCGCACGCCCGAGGGGCTGACCTGGATGTTCTGCATCCGCAGCTCGTTGGCGACGCGCTGCGAGCCGTGAGTGGGGTGAACCAAGGCGTAGTCGAGGATCTTGTCCTCAACCTCCTGCGGGACGCGGTTGGGGTGAGGGCCGCGGGGGCCCCGGCGCTGCTCGATGAGAGCGGCGGTGCCTCCCATCTGGAACGCTCGCTTGATCTCGTAGAACGAGTCGCGGTGGTAGCCCATGATCTGACAGGCCTTCGAGACGTTGCCCAGTTCGGCAGCCAGCTGCAGCAACGACAGCTTCCTTCGGGTACTCTGAGGCAGGGCGGTCATCGGGTCTCCTCCTAGGTAGTTGGGTGTTCAGCGACTTCCAATCTACCCCGGAAGGACCGGGTGCCCGCCCCTCACTCTACGGGCTGAGAAAAGAACAACGGACTGTCGGAAAATAACGGAACTACCTCACCCTAACGAGGCGGGCTAGTCGCACATAATTCCGCTTCCTCCCTGAAATCCAATCGGCCCGAATCATTCTCTCGGTTAACAGCCCAACCGGATCATGACATCTGGTCAGCTATCTCTGCTGTTAAGCGGCCGACCGGAATCAACTCTGAGGTTAGCAGAATAAGAGATCGGCCTCGCGACGGTCGTGGCTCTGGCTGCGCTGGAGCTACGCCTTGGTGCACTCTAGGAGGCGGCGTTCCGGTTGGGCCCCCACGACCAGATCGATCCCACGGGCGGCCATCCGGGAGAATCTGCACAACCCGCAGATCGACACCGGCGTGCCTCAGCCCATCTCCGTGGACCCGACGGAACGAAGTTCGTGGGCACTGCCGCGCGGCCCGGTGATCTCGCTTGGTATCGATGTGAACAACTATTCCGCGAGCATCGGGGTCGATCGTTCGCGAAGGATCGCTCTCGTCCTCACGAGCGACATGGGAACGCCGAACGACCCATCGGACGATTGCGACGCCCGCACATGACGCGGAATGACGGAGCAGGAACATGGTCCGCGGTCGGTGAGGGGGCGAGAGGTGGCCTTCCCCCAAGTTGACGCGCAGACCACGGTTTCTTCCCCAGTCAATGTTCCGTGGTTACTACCCGTCCGCACTCAACTACTTCTATTTTTAGCTCGTGGCCGAGTTTCTTTATACTTTCACAAATGCCATCGACAACTGAAGAATCTCGTTTTAGCCTAGAAGTCAATTCGTTACCCAGGTATGCATTTTGTTCAGTGGTGCTATTAAGTTTGCGAAATGACGCATCCGAAAGAATCTCACCAAAATGCAAAGCGGTTCGAGCGCGCAGATTCAGACTAGTCATAGCGAGGACAAATCCGGCCCGAACAAGTAACGGATCTGGATCCTTAATAGGAAGTGTTTCGCTCAATCCAGAACATATGCGGAACGAATAATTAGGGCCCCTCTCGATTCTCCGTGATGGCCGAGGTACCGGAGGTCTGATCTTGACAAGCTGAAGCTCCTGTCCCATCTCTGGCCTTTCTTCTCGCCAAAGAAGGGAGGACCAGGAAGGATGAGCCAGGAACGCACGGATGATCTCGCGGTCTATCTCGGCCTGCAAGGCTTCGCGATTGAGTCGGTGGAGAGGCAGCAACGTCCTATGGGACGCCAATAGAACGGCACGCACCGCCTCTCGATCTGGAGAGGTCTGGTCGTCGCGCTGCATGATCTAATGACAGCCTCGGCTCGTCGTCAGGGGGTGTGCTCGAACGCAGGCTTAGCACACCATAGCGTATCTGAAAGCCAAGTTGACACGAGCCGGCCTTCGCTCCGGGGTGCAGGCGTGTTCGCACGGCCGACAAACCGCGCGCCGTTACGCCATTCCTGGCAACGACTTGCGCAGGTTCGGCAAGCCATGGCCGGGGTCGCGGTCCTGTTAACCAGAGAGCTTCCGATCCGGCCACTCTCTTCTCGGTCTGTTAACCGCAAGGTTAGAACCAGAGAATGCGGAAGTTGATGTCTTCAGCCGGCCCATTTCTCCTTGTGGACTGGGGGTCATATCGCCGCCAACCCCTCTGTAATTTCTAGCTGGTCAAGTGGGGGTAGTTCCATATATTCGACTCAGGAGACTACTCGATGGATATCGCGGTCCCGAAGGGAAGAGTCTTGGCGACGGCCTCACTTGGCCTTCTGGGGTCTGCTGTCGGCTATGTCCTTACGCGAAAACTCCAGCCGGTCATTGATCACCGGGTTCCCGACTTGGACACACAATTAGCCCTTGTCCTTGGGCTGTTGGTTGTTATTGCGGTGGTTACCGGTGGTTTTCTAGGAGCCCTGTTTCGGCCGCGTCGGACTCTCATTTGGCAAACTGCCTTGGTGGCGGCAGTTATTCCAGTCGGGCTTGCACTGGCGACTGTTTCGCACTGGCCACCCGTCACCCGGGAAGCTCAGAAACGAACAATGAGCCGCATGCTGATCTTGTCTTCGCTGATTGAAGGCTACCACCGTGACCATGGTGGGTATCCCATCGCGGGTCCAGCCTTTGTAGAAGCACTCAGTCTCTTCCCACAAGGTGGAACACACCCACATGAGCTTCGCGACGGCTGGGGAAAACCTCTCTACTATAGGTCCGACGGGTTCCACTACGAGGTGCGCTCATTCGGCGCGGATGGAGTTCAAAACGATTGTCCTGGGGGCCCAGGCGTCAATCGAACGGTAGACTTCGCTTGCGATATCATTCTGGAGAATGGTCAGTGGATAGCGGCTCCTTCAGGAATCATAACGTAGTGTATTGAGCACACGGTTTGTTTCTTTCGTCACGAAAAAGTCAATCCACGCCGCGATCTTGCTGGTCGTCTCACTACTTCCATCGATCCGCTGGGAAATACGATGTCATACACCTATGATCCAAATGGCAATGTGACGCAGACGACGCTAAGGAGTGGCAAGGAAGAAATCCGTGCTACAAGGATGCCAACGATGCACCATGTAGGGCGGGGTCGTCTGGTAGCGCAGGATTGTCGGCCAGGTGATTGCGTGCGGCGGATTCGTCCGTCACAAGCAGGAACTTGCTGTTCGCCTTTCCGTAGTAGGTCTTGCGGGTGAACGTCTTGCCCTTGAGGACATTGGGGCCGAAGACCGATATGACTGCTTCACTATCCTCGTCCTCCAGTTCGTACAGGCAAAGAGAACCGCGTCCTCCACGCCGAGCGCCAGGATTCACAATCTCCCAAGACGGAAGACATGATGCCGATGGAAACAAAGCCTGTCGGCCCCTCCCAAATCGGGGTCCCTACCTAACTGCACTCTTCGGGGCTCTGAAACCCTCATAAATGTACCGATTTTGCGGATGATCCGATGGGGCATGCCAGTCGAGCCCCCGAGGTGCGCAGCCACACCTTGTCCTTTTCAAGCTCCTCGCCGATCGAAATCATCGCGTTCCACGCCCGCTCTGCGGCGCGGCACAGGGGATCCGTCCTGTACGACTCTCCCACCGGGTGGCCAAGCGAGAGATTGACAGAAGAGGACATCCGCCAGGCCGAGAATCGAGTCAGCTCCGCCGAGGAAGAGCTTTTCGTTGGCACGCAGGGGAGTACGAATGCGCACTTGAAAGACGCATTCGTCGACATCGACCAAGCACGCACTCTCGCTTCGAGCGCTCAACAGAAGGCGTCAGCCAAACGAGAAGAGCTCCGGCAACAATTCGAAGTCGCTCTGGCCTCCGCGAAATTGGATTTAAACGCTGCTAAGGCCTACTCCAATCTACCGAGCACTGGGTCGGTCCTATGGAAATTCGATCTGCATAGTCTGAGCCAATCGATCGATAAGGGGGAGAAGGCCGCGGCCAAGGGCCATTATGGCGTTGCTCTGGAGGAGATCTCGAACGTCCAGGATCGGGCGCTGGCCATGAATGATAGCGTCAAGAACCCATTCGGAACGAACTATTACTGAGGCTCTTGGCACCCTGTGCACGTCACGCCAAGCAGAACGCAAAGCTTCATGCGGCGTGGCGGCGTCGATTTCCCTCGCCACGAAGCCGTGTTCTGGATCGATCATCGATTGTTCAACCCCTCCCGCTTATCGGTGCCTACCACCTTCCTCCACCACATCTCAGGAGTCATCTTGTGAGGCTGAAGAATCTCGACGAGCTTCTTGCTTGGGCGCTGAGTGCCGTACCCACCCATTGATCTGCCCACGAGTTCCCGAATTAGACTGCCGAACTGGTGCCACGGCCACGATCACAGGATTAAGCGTTTGTACTGTGTACGTGCCTTTACGTCGGTGCTTGAACCTAACTCCAGAGAGATTCTTTATGCCGAATATGCGACGGATGGGGCTGATGACAGTCATGCGAGCAAATCAAGAGGCGCGCGGCGAGCGGAGGCAGCGTCTTGTCCCGTCGACGTTGATTCGTGGTCCACGTGTAGACCCAACCCGCACTTGCAATCAGATGTGTCACTGTGAAAGATCTGACTGGACTGTTGAAAGCTGCGAAACCCGCGATCTCGATCCGCGGAACATCTGATCGCTACCTCGATCTGAACTCGGGAGAGCTACTGACCCGCGCGGCCCGCGACGCAGTTCGCCTGATCCTCGACGAAGACGACGCGGAAGATGCTCGTTCAGGCATTCCTCGCGCGAGTGGAGACCCGGAAGGGATCCGCGTCCCGAGTGCGAGGATAAACATGCCGGTCATGACAGAGAAGATGGCTGTCGATCCCAGGCGGGCGATGCGGTGAGAAGGGACCAGGGCAGTCCCTGGTGGATGAATTATCAAGGCAACCGAGGAGAAAGATCCCGGTGACTCTGACTAGGGACCCATCGCCAGGGGCTGAGCGTCGGTAGGACAGATCGACGACTAGCTGAACGGCTCGGTGAGAGATTCGGCCCGCAAAATTTATGTCGCAGAGCAGGTCGAAAAAAGTTCTTGTTGATCTTCGCCCGAGGGTGAAGCGAAAATAATGGGCGTAGCAGAATTGTCAAGGGATGACGCGTTCGCACCGGGGAAACGGGCTTTTTCTAGATCTGATTGAAAGCTGCCTGATGCTTCTACTGGATAAACGTGTTCGACATTGGGTCGTCAGGTTGTTCTTCGCTGCCTGGGTTGTTCCCTGCGCAGCGCGCGGCGTTCACGTCACGCTTTCGCCGAGCGCGGCAAACGCCATTACAGACAACAGCCAGGAGTTTACGGCTTTGGTCGAAGGGACCGCTCACAAGATCGTGCGTTGGAGCGTTTGCGATTCGTTTGGCAAGAACTGCATCCCAAACGGGAATGCTCAGGTGGGTAAGATCGTCGAGGTCGGACGTGACGGCCTAGGCAACCCCAGGGCGCGCTATACGGCCCCGCACGTGCTTCCTGTCCCCTCTTTATGCCATAGAGTGCTAGTCGGGCAATGCCTACTGACGATCAAGGTCAAGCTCGCCAGACGATCGGATAAGAGAGATACAGCAACCGTCACCATCCAAGAGCCGACTCCTCCCCAACCGACCCTTACGATCAGCCCTCAGGATCCCGAAGTCACACTCGGCGGAACGATTCAGTTCTCCGCGACCGTCACGAACGCAAAACCCGATGAGGTGATTTGGTCCGCCGCAAATGGAACTATTACTGCCGAAGGTCTGTACACCACCCCCTCCTCCCTCTACGTCGATTGGGATAACGTCTGGGCCACCTTGCGCGACCACCCCGTGACACCGGCATTCAGTCGCGTTCTGATCGATCCTCCGGCTCCTACGATCGACGCGATTAACCCGAATCCAGCCTCCGCTGGCGAAACGGTCACAATCCAAGGTAGCGGTTTTTATGGCCGCTTGACACTGACCTTCCCTGGTCCCAATGGAATTCCCCTGATCGCCGAGGGCCGCAGCCAATCCTTGACCGAGCTTACGGTGACGGTGCCCAAAATGGCTGTGAGCGGTCCAGTGCATCTGGTCGCTTCGCTAGTTGGACACCCGCCGATGCAGTCCAATCTTCTTTCCTTCCACCGGTTGCCTAAGCTGAGGATTCGGGTGGAGAGCAAGGATCTGGCTCAGGGCGAGACCACGCCTATGTTCGTACGCATCCTGGGAGAGGAAATAGATCACAAAGTTGTCTGGAGCGCCGAACGTGGTACCGTCTCCCCGGGCGGCATCTATCAAGCCCCCGGAGCCATTACCGATGTTTCCTTCGATCGTGTGACAGGATGCATCGAGAACACGGACGCGTGTGACAGTGTCCTTCTAGGGCTTCACCCCTTCCGTATCGAGCCGGCGGCACCAATCGTCAAGCAAGGGGAAACCCTTCAGCTCACTGCACTCCAAAGCGGCCAGCCGTTAGGCGCAACATGGGCGATTGAAGCAGGTGGCGGATCCATTCAGCAAGATGGCACCTACACGGCCCCTTCGAGTCGGGAGGAGAGCGGCGGTGTAGCAATTACGGCGACATGGCATGGCCAACAGGAGCAAGTTGCCGTGGCCGTCATGGGAGGATCACCCGGTCTTGTCAACCGCGTCAGCGACTACATCGACCTTACACAACCCTGGCCTGCGGGCTACGGCACGTTCGCTCAGAATCTCGCTATGCGTGGAAATCGTGGTTACGTTGTGGCGACCGACAGCGTGGCTGGACTCTTCGACCAGAAAGACTACTGGCTGGACGTCTACAATCTTAAAGATCCACTGCGACCCGTCTGGATCGATGCAGTCGAATCGGCCTCCCGGCCCGACCTGTTCGGCACCGATGGGACATGGTTATACGAGGTTGCCATCCGTGATGCTGCTGCAGGAGGTAGTTTTCCCAGTACGATCGCCATTTATGACGTGCGCGGCGATCATCCCATGCTCGTGAAACGCGAAATTGTTCCATCCCTCTCGTTCTCTGGATCTTCGTTAGTTAATGGCGTCCTCTACGCTTTTCCTCAGGATCTCAACCCCAGCACGCTCCAGGTCTACCGCTTTGATCTACGCTCCGGGTCAGTGGCTACGACGCTCTTGACGCTTTCTCTTCCTGATCCCGGTCGCAGTTATTTGGTTTCCAGCGTTACGAGTTCGGCGGACCGATTGTACGTGGGGTTACAGCAGGAACTACCCTCGGGCTGGGCGTCTATGGTGGCCGCCTACGACCTGTCCACGACGCCCCCGACGTTGCTCGGAACGGGCGAGGGCTATGCATCCACGTTGCGCCTCGTGGAAGGATCACTGCTTTCCGATTTCGCCGTCTACGACCTATCCTCCGGCCATCCTCTCAGAATCGCGACTCTACCAGAGAGAGTTTTCTCCAAGGACGCCCTTGGCCCTCTTGTCGTGGCAGATACACTTCAAACCGGGTTGAGGATTCTTGACATGTCGGACCCCGCCAATCCGCGCCTCACGGCAACCCTCTTCGATCAGGTGGGCGGTTGTACCGGAGGTGGATGGGTAGGATCTTACGTACTTTGCGCTGAGGGTGGCGGGGGGCTCGCCATCCTTGACGCGAAGGAAGCAGGCGGTATGCGACAAATATCGCGTGTATACACGGGGGGATTCCAGGAGTCCGCAGCATATGATCTGATTCTGAAGCCACCTCTAATCTACACCGCAGGGTCCTCAGACGTCGGCGCTGTGCTCAGCATTTCCGACGTCACAACCGGTGTTCCTCGTTTCGTAAATAGCATCTATGACCAGGACGAGCCGGCGGTCTACGCGATGGCCTGGCGCAACGACATACTCTTTCTCGGAATGCCAGACTATATCGGTCTCTACAATGTCACGGCACCGACCGATCCTCGACTGTTTGACCGATACCCTCTCCCCGTGAGCAGCCTCCTGCTCGTGGACAACATTCTCTATGTCGGAACTCTAGACAACCGAGTAGTAATCCTAAATGTCTTGGATCCTCGAGCTCCTCAGGAGCTGGCTGAAGTCAGTCTTCCTGGACTGCCCTACAACATCCGGAGAGTCGGGGATCTTGTCTACATTGCAGCAGAATCAGGTGGACTCCAGATTTACGACGTCCTAGATCCCGCTCACCCCATACTTCTCTCACAGCTCACGAGCTCCACAATGGTCTATGATGTCGACTCCGACGGCACGACCGCCTACCTGGCAGCAGGTGAGGACGGCCTCATCATCGCGGACGTATCCAATCCAATTCATCCAACCGTCGTTAGCCGTACTCCTCTCGCGGACTACTATCCGTTCTTTCCGCTCGATAGCAGTGTCCAGGCTATCTCGGTGCGGATTCGAGAAGGTATCGTTTTTGTAGGGACCCTCGATGCAAACGGAATTGTCTACGGCTTTGACCCCCTCGTTCCGCTCCATCCTCGGGTTGTGGGGATGACGGGGGAGGGTGATTTCATCCTCACATGGGTTGGCAAGATTGAGTTCCAAGGAAACGACGCCTACATCGCGGGATTCTTGGGGGACTTTCTTGGGGTGAAACGAAATAGCGCCAGCCTTCCCCGCAACGCGATTGACTTCTACTATCTACCTGATGTTCTTCGACATGGCGGGCCCAAGCGGGCATTGGCTTCTCTCAAGACTCCAGAAGATCCGGAATTCATACTGCGATGCCCGGCGCGGCCTAATGGCTGCTCGAAAGTGCTTGCATGGAAGCGGCCTTGATCTGTCAAACAGAGGAAGCGGAGTGCACGGCGAAAAGTCTTTGCCAGCGACGGCATGAACCTAGTGCTTCTCGTGATCCCCATCGAGATGGTATTTCTCCTGCAGATCTGGCGATGTCCTGCATGCAGGAAAAGTTTGGGAATGTCCATGAACCCAAGCACCTGTAGGAACTGCGGTGTGCCGCTATTGTGAACCGGTGGGGAGGGTGATCACGAGCTTGTCGCCTTTCTTCTGGCTCAGTGACACGGACGCGAAATGGCCTACGTCGTCGGGATCACCGGCCTCGACCTTGCGGATAGGATCGGACCGATCGGTGAGGATGCGGACGCGCCGAAGCGTTCGTTGAAGTCGGCAATGATCGCCTTCAGGGCCTTCTTCTTATTTTCGGGCTCAGTCTTGTTGTCCTCGCGCTCCTGCGGCAGGTCTTCCTGTCTGGGACAGATACAGCCCGGCTTCTTCGAGGGCGCGCGGGTAGTTCTTCAGGTTCGAATACCCGCCCCATATGTAGAACGAGCGGCCAGGCTCGAGCGCGTCTGTTCAACGACAATTAGAACTGCGGGGTGACGACAATTAGATTTGCGGGGTCTGGCTCCTCGTAACCCGCTGTCTTGTAGGCTCTTGGCTCTCCTGGGGGAGGGTCATGGTCACGGACAGGCAAGCGAGGCGACTGATGAAGGAACTGGGCCGAGGGGTCGCGCTCTCGACGGCGGCGATGCGGTCGGGGATGAGCGAGAACACGGCACGCAAGTACCGGCGTTCGGCGCCGCCTAGCCAGAGGAAGCAGCCCCGAGCCTACCGAACCCGCGCCGATCCCTTCGGCGCTGTCTGGCCGGAGATCCAGGAGTTGTTGCGCCGCGCGCCGGGGCTCGAGGCGGTGACGATCTTCGAGACGCTGCAGGCGCGTCCGGACGGGCAGTTCCTCGATGGGCAGCTGCGCACGCTGCAGCGCAAGATCCGGCGCTGGCGCGCGCAAGCGGGGCCGGAGCGGGAAGTGATGTTCCCGCAGGAGCACCGTCCCGGCGAGTACTCGCAGGGCGACTTCACGAACATGAACGATCTCGGGATCTCGATCTCGGGCGAGCCGTTCGAGCACCTCTTCCATCACTTCGTGCTGCCGTACTCGAACTGGGAGACGGGTGGGACCTGCTTCTCGGAGAGCTTCGAGGCTCTGATCGCCGGCGTGCAGACAGGGCTCTGGGAACTCGGCCGTGCTCCTCGCTACCACCGCACGGACAACCTCTCGGCAGCGACGCACGAGCTGGCCGAAGGCGGGCGCACGTTCAACGAACGCTACATCGGCGCGCTGAGCCACTACGGGATGCTGCCCGACGCGAACACGCCCGGACGCGGGCACGAGAACGGCGACGTCGAACAGGCTCACCACCGGTTCAAGCGGGCGCTCGAGCAGGCCCTGCTGCTTCGGGGGAGCCGGGAGTGCCGGGAAAAGAACTCCCGCTCGTGTCTGGGATTACGTGGCTCCTGAGGTAGGATTTGAACCTACAACCCTGCGGTTAACAGCCGCATGCTCTACCATTGAGCTACTCAGGAGCAGGGTTTGGACGGCTGTGAGAAACAGGGATATTACGGTGATGGTGGGGGTGTGTCAATCTCGCTTCGGGCGTGGTGAGACTCCGGCCTGAACCGGGGTCTCGTCACGACGTCCGTCCGCTCCCTCGGAGGCCTGTTTCCCTGACCGAATCCCGGAATTCCCGGAAATCCCGCATTCTCCGTGGCGTTGTCGTTGCGTCCTGCATCGCGGCGCTGGTCTTGGCGGCTTGGGGCTTCTGGCTGGAGCCTGCGTCGCTGTGTGTTCGGAGCTACAGACTGGAGATCCCGCGCTGGCCTCCGGAATTGTCCGGGCTCAAGGTCGCGGTGATCGGCGATCTTCACGTTGGATCGCCTTTCAACGGGATCGAGAATCTCGAGAAGGTCGTGAAGCTCGCGAACGGCGAAAAGCCGGACCTGATCCTCCTCGCGGGAGACTTCGTCATCGGAGGTGTCCAGGGCGGGCATCGCGTGGCGCCCGAACGGATCGCGCGCGAGCTCGCGTCGCTCGAGGCGCCGCTCGGTGTCTTTGCGGTTCTGGGCAACCACGATTGGTGGTTCGATGCCCCGCGTGTCCGCAAGGCGATCGAGGACGCGGGGATACCCTTCATCGACGAGCGCGCGGTCGAGCTGCGCCATGGAGGGCAGGCGTTCTGGCTCGCCGGCTGCGGCGACTATTGGGAGGGTCACCCGAATCCGGGGGCTACCCTCGCGACCATTCACGACCGGAACCCCATCCTGCTCCTGACCCACAACCCGGATCTCTTTCCGGACGTGCCGGATCGCGTCAATCTCACGATCGCGGCGCACACGCACGGCGGCCAGGTCTACATTCCACTGATCGGACGGCCCATCGTTCCGTCGAAGTACGGCCAGCGCTTCGCCATCGGGCACATCGTCGAGGGCGGCCGGCACCTCTTCGTGTCGCCGGGGATCGGTACGAGCATCATCCCGGTGCGATTTCTCGTACGACCGGAGATCTCGATGTTGGTGCTAGCGCCAGAGTCATGATGATGAGGTAGGCGCCGCGCCGGGCCCTCGATTTGGCCCGAGCGCGGATTTAGAACACCTGGATGAAGCTCAGGAAGGCCCGTCCCCTCTTTCCGACTCCGGCCCTGAGGAATTGCCCCGCTCCGATCTGCGGCCGGAGAGCGAGGTAGTAATCGCTCTCACCGTCCAGTTTGTTGTCGAACGTGTAGTTGGCGATGAGCGTGGCCTTCTGGATGGAACCCCACCCCACGGGAAACAGGAGGTCGGTCTCGAACGTTGAGATGATGTCGTGGCCGTCGCCGGAGCCTCTCGCTACAGCATAGGCGCCGGTCCCCACGATCATGAGGTTCCAGGTCGGCTGCTCGGAGGGCGGATGATTGGGGCCCGAAGGAAACTTCTGGGCAAGAACCCGGTCGACTTCGAGCCCGAAAACGGAAAGATCGTCACCGCCCTTCGAGCGGCTCATGTCGGCGCTGACGATCACGGGAAGGCCCGAGACCTGCTTCTTCGATGAGTTCGTCCATGTCGAGGGTGTGAGCTGGCAGTCGACCCCGAGTCCGTAACTGCGGGTGTGTTCGGGCGAGTGCCGAATGTCGATGTAGGCAAAGCTGGACCGGAGCGCAATGTAGCCCTGGTCGCGGGCGGCGTCTGCAGGATTGATCACGTAATGGAGACCCATGATGCCAACCCAGGCCGACTGGGTTCTGAGGACGGTCGGGATGATCCGGATGTTGATCGAGGGCTTACCTGTTTCGGCCGGAGCCTGAGCGAAGAGAAATGTCTTTCCGGGTGTTCCGGGCGGAACACGCTCGATGCGCCGCGACGCGACGCTGCCATCCTTGAGGATATCGGTGATCCCTGAGCCTTGAGTCGACTCTCCGAGTGCTGCGGCGGCAGAAACGGTCGCAACAACGGCCATCACGACAATCGACTTCGTTCCACCCTTCATGACGCTCCTCCTCCCCACTGAACAAGTCCTCTCGGTGAAGAGCCCCACGCCCTTCACGCGCCCAATACCCGCATCTCATTCAACCGTCGTAAGTTGTCCCGGAGCAGTCAGGGACTGGCCCTGGTACGGCTGCCTGACGCGTTCGAGATTCGCCCCGGTTTCCCGGAAGTGCATAGTACTTATCACAGTCACGGCAGTGTTGCATTGAATTCGAACGCTTGAGTTGAGTGTCGCGCTGACCCACGACTGACGCTTGCGCGCGGCCGGCTGTGGTAGCATCGGCCGAAAAGGGTCGATGACCAGGGTCATGGGGAATGGGTCATTTGTCGCCGCGGGGCGTCCACGTGCCTGAGCCCGGGAAGCCTGAGTTCGAGGCTTCAGGCGAGAGGCCGAAGCCACCCGTCCGCGGCGGCGACATCGTCACGCACTACAAGATCGTTTCCGAAATCGGTCGGGGGGGCATGGGGATCGTCTACCACGCCATCGATCTGAGCCTGGGCCGGGACGTGGCGATGAAGTGCGCATGGCCCGATCGCGCGGCGGATCCTTTTCTCAGGAAGCGCATGCTGCGCGAGGCCCGCGCGACGTCGCGCGTCCTTCACCCGAACATCGTTCCTGTGCTCGAGGCGTTCGAGGACAGGGGCATCTTGTGGCTCGTGATGGAGAAGGTCGAAGGGGTCAGCCTGCGCGAGCGGCTGCGTACGGTCGGTCCGTTGCCGCCGCTCGAGGTGGTCCACTGCGGAGAAGGCCTTGCGGATGCGCTCGGAGCGGCGCATCGCAAGGGCGTCCTGCACCGCGACGTCACTCCGGGGAACGTTCTGCTCGCCGCCGAGGGTCGTCCGCGCTTGACGGATTTCGGGCTCGTCAGGTTCTTCCTTCCGGAAGGGCATGTCTCCGAGCCCTCGACGGAGAGCTCCTCCTTGACGACCGAGGGGCGCATCGTCGGGACCTTCCCCTACATGTCCCCGGAACAGATCCTCGGCAAGACTGTCGATCCGCGCAGCGACCTCTTCTCCCTGGGCGCGGTCCTCTATCATGCGTGCGCGGGCGTGCCGCCGTTCCCCGGGGCGGCCAGAGGCGAGCTGCTCGATGCCATTCTCCACCGCGAGCCGACGTCGCTGTCGCGGCTGAACTACGCGGTTCCGGAAGAGCTCGAACGCATCATCCGCAAGGCCATGGCCAAGAGGCCGGACGAGCGCTATCAGAGCGCCCCGGAGATGGTGGCGGACCTGCGGGCCGTCCGGCGGCGTCTCGAGTCCCTGGAGTTTCTTTCGACGCAGGAAGAGTACGTCCCGCGCGCCCGCAGCCGCCGCTCGACGGTGATCACCGCGGCCGCCTCCGCCGGGATCGCCGCGGCGGTTCTGATCATCGCCGGCATCTGGTACGTCGCTTCCCATCGCGCGCCCTCGCCGGTTCCGACGGGCCGGCCCGTGCAGCTCACGTCGGCGCCGGGATGGGAAGCGGAGCCCGCGATTTCTCCTTCGGGCGAGTTCGTCGCCTACGCGTCGAATCAATCGGGAAATCCGGACATCTGGATCAGCGACACGCACGGCGGCTCGTCCCTGCAGCTGACGCGCGATCCATCGTCCGAGTCCTCACCGGCCTGGTTCCCGGATAGCAGCGCGCTCGCGTTCGTCTCGGACAGGGGCGGAACAGCGGGCATCTGGAAGATGCCGCGGTTTCCCGGGCCGGCGGTGCTGCTCGTCCCCGACGCGTACGATCCGGCGATCTCTCCGGACGGAAGGCGGATGGCCTTCGCGGCCGCAGGCGGCGACGGGCACCTGAGGATCAAGGTCGCAGAGCTGGGGGCGCTCGGGCAGCCGGCCGTTCTGACGACCGCTTCGGACGGGTTGTGGGACCAGCGCAACCCCGCATGGTCCCCGGATGGTTCGTCGATCGTCTACGAGGCGTTCCGGGACCTGTGGCTGATCCCGCGCGCGGACGGCAGCGGATCGGTGGCCGGCGCCTTCGGCAAGCCGCGCCCGCTGACGAGCGATCACGAGTGCGACCGAAAGCCCTCGTTTTCCTCGGACGGTAGATACGTCTACTTTTCTTCCTATCGCGAAGGGGGCAAGGCGCTCTGGCGCGTTCCTGTCTCGGGGGGGGCGGCGTTGCGGATGACCCTGGGGACGGGCCCGGAGGACCAGCCCAGCATCAATCGAAAGGGATCGCGGCTCGCCTATTCGACCTACGCGGGGGCTTCCAATCTCGCCGTTCTCGATCGGGGACCCGAAGGCCCCGTCGTGAGTCGTGCCGGTGCAGGGACGGCTGGGCGTCATCTCTGGCCCGCCCCCGCGAGCGCGGGGTTTCCCACGCTCGATCGATCGGGGTCGGCGCTGTATTACACGGCCGAGCATTCCGGTTCGGGCGCCATCTGGATCCAGAATCTCCTGACCGGTCGGCCCAGGGGAGAGCCCACTCCCATTTTCGAGCAGCCGGGCATCGCGGGCAGCTTCGCGCTTTCCGGCGACGGCCGGACCCTCGTCTACTACCTCATCAAGGGAAGCACTCGCAATCTCTGGACCGTGTCCTCGAGCGGCGGCATTCCGGTCCAGCTGACGGAGGGCTCGGGGCAGTGCATCCACCCGGCGCTGTCTCCCGATGGTCGTTCGCTCGCGTTCATTTCCGATCGGGGCGGTGCTCTGCAGGTCTGGACGATGCCGATGCGCGACGGCCATTCCGAGGGACCCGCGGCACGGCTCACGTCGGACTCGAGGACCGACCTGTTCCCCGAATGGTCGCCGGACGGCGCCACGATCGCGTTCACGCGCAACGACAAGGACACCTCCGAGGTTTGGACGATCGCGAAGGACGGCCATGCGCCTCCTCGCCGATGGACGAGCGGCGCCGGGGCGCGGCGCGTCAGGTGGGATCCGCTCGAGGGCGGCCTGCTCGTGAGCGGAGCGTGGGGCGCGGATCGCGTCGAGATCCGGCGCGTCGCGTCGCCGGGCGCGGAGGCCGTCCCGCTCGTTCCTCCGGTTGTCTTCGGCGATGCGCAATCGCTCGGGGACTTTTCTCTGACGGCGAACGGCCGGACCGTGGCTCTGATCGAGGAAGACCGGCGGGGGGACATCTGGGTGCTCGAGGCGCGTCCGGGAACGTTCTAGAGCGCGGGTCTTTCAGACCGGCATTTGACATGCGGGCCCGTCCCGCGGAAAGGCAGATGAGGACATGGCAGCCAAGAAACGATCGAGAAAGACAACCAAGCGTGCCGCCGGCGTCTCGCGAAGGCCGAGGGCCAGCAGCTCGCGGACGGTGACCGTCGAGAGCCTGACGAATGCGCTGTACTGGAACATCGAGATCGCCCGGTCTGTCCGGGCCGTGCTCCTGACCCTGGATCCCGACTCGCAGATCTCGATCACCGCCGAGGTCGCCTCCATGGGCGGATTCAACATTCCCCGCGTTCAATACTGCCCGCCGGCCTGATCGAGTCCGGCGATGGCATCCAAGCACGAGGTCGTGGCAGTCGACGCCGTTCTGACGGCAGGGTGCAATCTCAGCTGTTCCTACTGCTTCCAGAACGCCAAGACGCCGGACCGGAGAATGGACTGGGAAACCCTGAGAGGGGCCGTCGACCTGCTCCTGGAGTCGCGGCAGCAGGAGCTGCTGCTGAACTTCTACGGCGGCGAGCCTCTTCTCGAGTTCCCGCTCGTTCGCAGGGCGGTCGCCTACGCGCTCCGGCATCTCGGAAGGCGGCGGTCCATCCGCTTCGGCATCATCACGAACGGGACGCTCCTGCGCCCCGAGACCGCGGAGTTTCTCGCGCGGCACCGCTTCAAGACCCAGATCAGCTTCGATGGGGTTCCTGCCATGCAGGAGCTGCGCGGAAGGGGCACGCACAGAATCCTCGATGCCCTTCTGTCGAGGCTGAGAAAGCGGCACGCGCTCTGGTTCGAGGAGGACGTGCGTGTGAGCATGACGCTGCTGACCGCGACGATTCCTTACATGGCCGAGTCCGTCGCCTACTTCATCACGAAGAGCGTCCGCGACATTCACGTGTCTCCGTCATCGACACACGAGTGGGCCTGGAGACCCGAGAGGATCGACGAGCTCGATGCTCAATTCGAAAAGGTCTTCAAGATCTGTCTCGCGCACTGGCGGCGGACGGCGCGCATTCCCTTCGAACCCTTTCGGCGGGGAGGACCCAAGTCCGTCCACTCTCCCCAGGGCCGGGCGATGTGCGGAGTCGGCAAGGGCCAGCTTCTCGCCGTGGACGTCGACGGTCAGGTCCACGGGTGCAGCATGTTCGCCGAATCCTTCCAGAAGTTCCCGTCGGAATTCCTGGAGTCGCGGTTGACGCGCATGCGGATGGGCGACTACCGCGACGCCGGCTTCTCCGAGCGTCTCGCCATGTATCCGGAGGCTGCGCGTGAGGCGCGGATCTTCGACCAGAAGCAGAACAAATATTCCTCCTACGGCCGGTGCGGCGAGTGTCGCTATATCACGACGTGCGCGGTCTGTCCCGTGACCATCGGTCACATCCCGGGGAACACGGATCCCGATCGGATCCCCGATTTCCAGTGCGCGTACAACCTCGTGTCCCACAAGTACCGAGAACGGTTCCCCGCCGTCGATGACGCCATCGGCATTCTCGACGGCGGGGGTTCGATGTCCGTGTTCGCGACGTGAGAATCGCGGCAAGCGGGGGAGCTCCATGACGGTTTCATGGGTCCGGCTCTGGAAAGTATGGAGATGGAGCGCGATCGGCGGGGGCAGCCGGGCTCGCCGTCCGAAGCGACGCCTCGGCGAGCAGACGCTGCGGGCGGTGCCATGGCTGCTGCTGTTGCTGCTGTGGCTGTGTCAGGGCCTCGCGGCGACGCCCGTCTCGGCCGCAGGCACGCGCAAGAGCGTGAAGCCGGGAGCTGCGGCGACCCGGGCGGCGCTGAAGACCCGGCCGCCGGCGCGCGGCCCGGGGCTCTCCGGCTCCGAGCGTCCATCGGGGACGCGCGTGTTCCCCGGGCCGGGCGGCGTCAGAGTCATGGTCGCGCTGCGGCCCGACGCGGTGGATCTGATGGACGCGCGGGCCCTGAACCGGCGACCGAGCCGCATCCTCCCTCAGGCCCCGGTCTTCACCCCCGAGACCATCCCCGGACTGCCCTTCGGAGCGCGCGAGTACATCATCGCGCTCTACGATGCTGACGGTCACCTCAAGAAGACCCTCGCGATTCCCGGAAACTCACTCCACTTCTACGATGAGGTCGTCGCCGGCTCCCAGTCAGGGGAATTGAGGACGCGGGCTCTGACCCCACGGGCGGACATCCGGACGATCGACATTCCACCGGTCGAGGGTCTCGCGTTCATCGGCGTGTTCTTCGCGGCGAAGGAGCGTACACGCGGACCTGCTTCAGGCGGGCCGTCCGCGGAGTGTGTCGTCGTGGTACCGCCTCTTCCCGCTACCCCATCGAAGATCGCTCCTTCCGTGGACGTCCCGCACAGGAGGATCCGCAAAGGGTCGAGGGGTCCGGAAGGGGGGCATCCCGTCGGTCCCCCTTCGCCCCCTTCGCCCGTGCCTCCAAAGCCTCCGGCGGCGGGGGTCGATTCGATCTCCCTGGTGAGGCTCGGCATCTACGACGTTCGCCGGCCGCCCGGAAAGCACCCCGAGCCGTCCCTTCCCACCCTTCCGCCGTGGCTCGAGCCGCCGATCTCGTTCTTCGGGAAGATCCCGTTCGGCCACTCGGAGTGCAACTGGCCGCTCACCCAGGTCATTTGCCCCGGTCCGCAGGGAGCGCTCATCGACACGAGAACTCTTCTCGACAGCGGACCCTCGAATCAGAAGTTCGACATCGTCATCATGGGCGACGGGTTCACGGACATCACCAAGTTCGACACCTTCGCGCAGCGCTACATGGATGCGATGCTCGCCATCGAGCCGTTCGCCACGCTGTCCCAGCAGAACAAGATCAACATCCGAACGATCCGGACGATCTCGACGGATTCGGGCGTTTCGAAATGTCCGGACCGTGTCTCCCGCAACACGTACTATCACGTCAGCGGGCGCTGGATCGACCCCTACGGCGTCGAAGGCCCCGCCGGGTACTTCGGTGTGGGGGACTGGTGCACCGTCCTGGACAGGGTCGATGCCGTCGTGCCTCTCGATACGGTCGAACTGATGGTCATGATCGCCAACTGCGATCTCTATGGAGGTGACGCCGATCCCGACAATCTGATCGCGTACCTCCCCGCCGCATCGGGAAACCTTCCTCCGGACGGTGTGCTGCCCGCGTTCGAGGCTCTGGCCCCACACGAGTCCGCCCATGTGATCGGGGAGCTGCTCGAGGAATACGCGGCCTGCCTCACCGAGGACACGACGCGCGCACACCCGAACATCGAGAAGTCGCCGGATCATCTGGATGCCTGGTGGAAGGATCTCGCCGACCCCGACGAGCTCGACGACAGTCGGAACTTCCTGACCATCCATACGTGCGACGATGACCTCGACAAGACGGGCTGTTACGGCAACGGCGGTTGCTGCAAGCCGGTCGTCGAAAGTCCGGGCTCGGTCGACATGCTCGGCGCGTTCTGGGGCGCTCAATACGGCGATGCGGGGGGAACAGCCAGACCGGAGTGCGATCCCTACTGCGACGAGATGGGCAGCCAGATGCCGATGTCCTGCGACTGGTACCGGCCTCAGGCCACGTGCCGGATGAGGAATCTTCGTTCCGAGTTCTGCCGGGCCTGCAAGAAGATCCTCACGGACCGCGTGACTCAATCCGCGCCCTAGTCGGGAAGGCCCGGCCGGGCCAGGCGGAGTGCTTGCCGCACTGAGCGTTATTTTCCCTTGGCCGGCTCCGGGCTCGTCAGCTCGATGCGCCAGATGTGTCCCTTGATGTAGAGGTTCCCCTGGAAGCGGACGAAGGCGGGGACCTCGTCGGTGAGGAACCAGCTTTCGTAGTCCTTGGGCATCTTGCCGGCGACGGAGGCCAGCAGACCGAGGACGGCCCCGAGGCGCGGCTTCATCTTGTAATGGGTCACCTTACGTACGGCGTTGCCGAGGACGAGCTTCTCGTCCCCCACGGGGGCGAGCTCGAGGTCGACGAGGCGCGGCTTGGGGGTGAAGGCGACGATGTGGACGCGGCGCGTCTCCCCCTTGGCGAGGTTCTTCACGACGGTCAGGACCATGCCGTTGTACACGTCGTCGGGCAGATCGAGATGCCCGTCGTAGTGCTTGACGTCGTTCCCCTTGCCCGAGATCACTTTGTACGTCCCGCCGGCTGTACGGTCGAGGCTGACCTCGAGATTCTCGCTGAACGCGGGACCGCGCTGGATGATGTGGTACGTCCACATTTTGAAGACGCCCTGCTGGCTGAAGGTGACCATCTCATCGTGCAGAGAGCCATCCTTGAATCGAAAGATGAGCCTGGCCTCGATGCGATCGCCGTGGACTTCCTGGAAGAGGTCACCCGTCGTGGCGATGTCGGCATCGAGCGCCTTCATGTTGAGAAACCCGCGCACGGTGCCCTCGGGGTAGCGCACCCGGACGCCGTCCGCGGCGGCAGGGGAGATCACGAGCCCGATCACGGACATGAAACTGCACACATCAATGAATTGTCGTGTGAGACGCAGCCGATACACATTCGTCATGGAACGCATTCGTGACCCGTGACCTTTCCTCCCAGCCTCAGTCCGGCGACCGGAAACCGCAAGAAAGAGATGCTTCGAGTCTAACGCCGACGGGCGCATCCGGCATCACGGGACGATACTGGATGGAGAGGAGACACGCGCGAAGGGCATCCGACGAGCGCTCCTCCACTCGTTCGTGTGCGAGCGATTGGTAAACCCCATGCAATTCAACCCCCCCGGATCGGGATGTCATCGTCGCCCACGAAAGGAAACGAGATCACCGACGCGGCCAACTCCGCAACGCCGAAGGGTCCGGACCGCCACGATGGTCATGATCCTTCTTGCGGCCCTCGCCGCGCCGGCTCTCCTCTTCGCGACCGATGACGGGATTCGCGTCGCGGTCGCACGGGGGCCTTCGCCGGGGGATGTGCGCTTGACCTGGACGGGCGGGCCCGCGGGTCCCTACACCGTCTACCGTTCGACGAAGTACTCGCCGAACGCGGGGATCTCGAACGCGCTCGGGACGACGTCCGCCGCGACTTGGACCGATCATCCGCCGGCGGGCGGAGGCGCGGGCACGGCCGTCTTCTACGAGGTGACGGTCGCGCCCTTCTGGACACGCGACATTTCGTCGGCGCCGGTCGATCCGGCCTCCAGCTCGATCATCGCGAACCTGGCGGCGGCGGGCGGCTTCGGGAACGGCCGCTTGCAGATCGACTTTTCGATCAAGGTGCTCGATGCCAACGTGCACACGCCCCTCCGGACTTTTCATCCCACTGCGGACTTCTACAGTCCGGACTGCGATCTCGCGCCGATGCCCGTTCCCACGGGAGGCGCCCTGGAGGGCGAGACCGGCTACGCCTGCGTCCACGACGGGGACTGCCACCTGATCGTCTATCACCAGCCGACGAACAGGCTCTACGAGATGTGGCGCGCGAACATCACGACGAGCGCGTTCGACGGGGGATGCCTCGCGGTCTGGGACGTCGACCGGACCTATCCGCCGTCCGGGCGAGGCGAGCAGTGCACGAGCGCGGACGCGGCGGGCATGCCGATCGCGCCACTCCTTTTTACTGCGGACGAGCTGGCTGCGGGGGCGATCAACCACGCGATCCGCTTCATCCTCCCGAACGCGCGCATGCAGGCGGGAGTGTACGTGCACCCGGCGACACATGCGGGCGCGCCCTCCGGATCGGGACTGCCGCCGTACGGCGCGCGGCTGCGGCTGCGCGCCGACTATCCGCTCGGGTCGCTTCCCGACGAAGGGACGCGCACGATCGCGCGGGCGCTCCAGACGTACGGCATGATCCTCGCGGACGGCGGGAACATCGCGCTGACCGCCGCGAGCGATCAGTTCACGACGGGGAAGTGGGCGACCGTCCTGCCGAGCGGCTCGACCGGCCTTCAGGCCATTCGCGTGACGGACTTCGTCATGATCGACGGCGGCTCGCGGATCCCGCTGACTTACGACTGCGTTCGGAACCCCTAGATCGAGCGACTGCGCGTCGAGGTCGCCCCATAGTCGCGGAATCCTCACAGCGGTTGAATGCGGGGTTAACCCCGGGCCTGTGGGACGAATTCCGAGCTTCCTCCTTCCTCTCCGCCCAGAATAGACGTCGACGGCCTAGACACACGGTAGTGTGAAAACGTCACTGTGAAGCGGATGAGCCGTCGCAGGAGGGCTGATCATGGGACAGCATCATCTCGCGTCCGCGTTGATGTGGATCGTACCCCTGCTCTTGCGCGACGGTCCCTGCGTTCCCGCGGTTGCGGCGAATGACATCGATGAAGTCGCTGGCCACCGCGCGATCCCCAGATCCTGCGACCAGCTCCTCCAGAACTATCAGAAAGAAAACGCGGGCGAACACCATCACCTGGGGATCGCATCCGGCATCGAGGAGGTGATCGTTGCGAGGGAGAACCAGGGGCTTCGCTGCCAGGACGTCGCGCGACCCCTCGCGCTTCGGCTGAAAACGAGCCAGGAAACGGCGGCGGTCGTTCTCGACGCCTTCCTGGCGTTCGAAGCCATCCAGGATCTCGACGAGGACGAGCTCTCGGATCGGCAGCTCGTGGAGGTCGAGAGCCTCCAGCGGCAGGCCGTGCAGCTGGCGGCTCGAAGTCCGGACGTCGTCTCCGAGACCGCGATGTTCTACTCGACCTTCGATCGACGCATCCCCAACACCGACGCGCGGCTCGTCGAGATCGTGCGCACCTCCCCGAGCCCGGGCGACGTGAGCCTCGGCTTTGCGCGTGGGTTCAAGCGATCGCGCCACGCCGTTGCGGACGTCGTCCGGGCGGCTCTCGAGAGAATCCCCGATCATCCGATTCTCATCGCGCAGCTCGCCTCGCAATCCAGGACGTTGAGCGGGCGCGCCGCGCTCTATGAATGGGCCGCGCAGGAGAGCGTGCATCGCGGCTGGAGACGGGCCAAGCCGCGTGTCGTCGAGTACTTCGAGAGAAAGAGCGTCCAGGCTCTGCTGGACGCCGGCCTGTACGAAGAGGCTCTCGAGCGCTTCCGGACGCTCCCGGCGCCTGTGAAGGCCGGCATCGCGGGGGGTGCTTCAGCCACGATCGAGGGACGGGTTGGCGATCTTCCGTATGCTTACGAACTGCCCGATCTTCGCGACGACATGGAGGGTGCCGTGTGGCTGAGAGATGTCGCGCGGCGATCGCAGCCGGGGGGCGCACGCAGCCGTAGGTCACGCACGTCTGTCCGGCGGGGCAAGGATTTCCTGAAGGGTCAGGATTCAGTTTCGGGAGTCCATGGGCCTGCTGAGATGGCAGCGGACGTTCGAACTCTCCACAAGGCCATCCTCGATGCGCTCGAGACACCCGCACGTGATGCGTTCGAAGTGAGCGCCGCCGTCATGATCAGGGATGGCGAGTGGGGCTACGGGCCAGCCGATGATGATGTCGAACTGCCCGGAAACGGCGCACTGCGGTCACTTCTCTGGCAGGACATTTTCGCGAGGCTCCTTGAAGCTCAAGGGCAGACGGTCGAGGAGCGTGACGGTCTCATGAAGGCTGTCACCTGGTTTGCAGCGAGCCGGGCTTCGGTGGATGGGCCCGCGTCGAACACCGATCCTGACGCTAGGATCGCCGCATCTGTCGCTCGGCTTGACAGAGCGGTATCGAATCTCATCGCGAGATTCGAGCGCAGGGCGGAGGAGCTGGAGCGTGCGACGCGCGAATCCTTGATGTCCTCCGAGCTGAAGACCTCGGATCTGCTGCGTGCCCCCCGCCGAATTCCTTACGTCGAGCGGACGCTGCCAAGGGGTGTTGTTCCGACCGAGATGCGCTCAGATGTCGACGATGACGAGCCTGCCGGGGAGGCCCAGGACGACACGGAAGAAGGGCACACCCCGAAACTTCCACAGGGCTACTCGCCTGTCCGCTGGGAAATCCATGGGGGAGTCCTTTATGTGATCGCTGACTCCCAGAATCTCGACGCAGTGGGTGAAGTGTCACCGGGCGCTTATTGGGTCCTCCGCTCGTGCGACGAGGGAAAGACCTGGCTTCCTCCTTTGTACACCGGGATCAAGATCTATGCACCCTACGTCGTGCATCGCACGTCGCATCTTCCGCTCGTGAACGGCAGGAACCTGCAGATCGAGGTGTCCGTGCACGAGCTCGACGAATCATCGATTACGTTTCCACCGATCGCACTTCAATCCAAGAGGACGCAGGATGGGCTGTATCTCGAGTTGCCCATGGACGAGCTGGAGCGGGATGGCGATCAGGATGGGCTGACCGATCTCGTCGAAGACAAGCTGGTGACCGATCCAGACGATCGTGACACCGACGCGGACGGAACACCGGACGGCGATGATCCGCTGCCGAACGTGGCCTACTTGCCGGCCACCGATCTCTCACACGGGGCCATGCTGAAGGCGCTGGGCACGATCCTGGGGAACCAAGCGATGACTGCGATCATCGAGCCGGTGCGCGATCAAGAGCGGGGGGAGGAACCTTGGCTGACTTCTGGCTGGAGGGGCCCGGCCCTCGGTGATGCGACCACGTTCATCCTGGGGCCGAGAGAGATGTTCCGCGCCGTGGAGCCCAGCAGCCGGCTCATCGTGATCTCCACGAACGAGCTGGAAGCCATGAACGCAAAGTTCGGCCGGATGTACCCCCTCCGGTTCACGCACTTCCTGATGAACCGCACGAAGACGCGCGCGTTCGTCGAATGGACGGAAGGCTGGCGGGGTGGCTCGTTCCTGCTCGAGAAGGCCGGCTCTTCATGGACGGTCAACACGGTTTCGAGCTGGATCACCTGATCGATTGGCGGGTTCTGATCTGTCACCTTCGGCGATCGCAGTGGTTCCGTAGCTCGGTAACGGCGAGACCTACGGTCCGCAGCTCATCACGCTCTGCGACGCGACACAGCGATCGGCGGGCGCTGCGGGGCGCGGGCGCTCGATGCCGCCCGTGGCCTGGCCGTAGGAGCCTTCGTCCGAGGCGGTCAGTGCGACGAGCAGGTAGTAGGCGTTCCCCGCGCGCGGGGTGATCTCCTCCGCATGATCGCCGCCGTCGTCCGAGCAGTCCTTCTTGATGTGGCTCGCGAAGCTCCCGAGGTCGCCTTCGTAGATCGCATAGTCGACGGCGTCGAGCGAGCAGCTCGCGCTCCACGTGAGGCGCAGGTTCCCCGGCGTGATCGAGGACTTCGCGACGCGCAGGCTGTTGCCGATGCTGCCGGGAATGGCTGCCGGCGCGAGCTTGCCGGCCGGATCGATGTTCTGGCCGTACACGTCGACCGTGCCGCCGCGGTTGTCCTCCCAGACGAGCGTCGCGACCCCGTTCGGGGCCTGCGTGACCGGGTAGCGCCCCTTCGTGCTCGGGTGGGAGGACATCACGACCTGCGAGCCGGGCCACACGGGGGCTCCGGTTCCGTCGACGCGCTCGGCCAGGAGCCGGTCGCTGCCGAATCCGGAGGGCTCGTCGAGGAAGAAGACCATGGCGCCGTTCGCGTAGGGAACGGTGCGTGGGATCGAGCGGTTGGTCGTGCTGACGGGAACGAGGACGGCGCCGCCCGAGCCCCACTGCGGCGCGCCGGCGGGCGAGAACTTCTGGCCGTAGACGCCCCACTGGGACTGAAGGGTGTTCTCCTCGTTCCAGAAGATGAATGCTTCGCCGGACGCCTTGTTGAACGCGAGCGCGGGATTGATGTGATACATGCCGGGCGTCGTCGAAACGGCGAGGCCGTTGTGCGGGAACAGCTCGAGGCCGTTGGTATCGAGGTGCTGCAGGAAGCTGTTGTAGAGGCTTCCGTCCGAGCGGTGCCACGCGAAGACGGCGCCGCCCGCGCCGTCGGGCTGCATGATGGGGAAGTAGCCGATCGGAACCGGAAACGCGTCGAAGACGATGGTGGGGGAGGCCCAGACCGGCGTTCCGGCCGGGGAGAATTTCCGCGCGCGGATGTGCCGCGGGCTGGAGAAGCTGCGGATGTTGCGAAGCCAGCAGAGGATCACGTTGCCGTTGTCCGCGGGAACGATCTGAACGAAACCGGGATCCTCGCCCGCGGAGACGACGACCGGGAGGCCGTTGGCCGGGAACTCCGGCGCACCGGCCGCCGTGAGCCGCTGCATGCGGATGTCGGCGTCGCCGGTCGAAGGGTCGCGCTGCCAGACGAAGACGAAGTCGCCGTTCGAGGCCTCGGCGACGCGCGGAGCGGGATCGAAGTCAGGATCGACCGAGAGCTGCACGCCGTCCGGCCCCCAGAGGAAGACGCCCGTCGGGGAGATCTTGTAGGCGAAGGTGTCGAGGTCGCCGCCGTCCCGCTGGTCGGAGAAGACGAGCACGGCGTTGTCCTGCGAGTCGACCATCATGTCCCAGCCGAAGAGGGCGGAGTTCTGCGGGTGGCTGCTGATGAGGATCCCGTTGTGCGGGAAGATCTCGACGCCCGCCGGGGTCAGATGCTGGAGGTAGACCTGGAAGCCGGACGGGGTCCCGTCGAACCAGGCGACGTAGCTCCCGCCGTCCGAGGTCGCGCCGACGAGCGGGATCACCTGGTCCCCCGTGTGGTCGGCGATCGCGAAGTTCAGGTTGGGATCGTTCGACCACTGGGCGCGCGCGAGCCCAGCCGGTGTGAGGGCGAGCACGGCGGCCCACAGGGCGCGCAAGGCGAAACCGCGCGAGCGCCGATGGCGTGTGTCGTTCCTGATCGTCATCGCTTCAGTCCTCGAGAAAATACTGAATCGTCGTCACCACCCGAATCTTCTTGAACTCGGGGGAGAACGGGTCGCGGTCCTCGATGCTGAACGAGCCCTGCTGGGCGTTGCGGATGGGGCCGACGCGGCTGCCGGAGTCATGGGCGAACTGCTCGGCGGCCTTGCGCGCGTCGTGCGTCGCCTCCGCGATCATCTCCGGCTTGATCTTGCTCAGGTCGGTGTAGAAGAACTGGGTCGTCGCCTCGTAGCTGCGGATCATGGCGACGCCCCGCTTGACCAGCTCACCCGACCGCTCGGTCGCCTTGCGCAGGACATCGATCTTGTCGGTGCGGATGGTGATGGTCGACTCGGCGGCGTAGCGGTCCTGGGCCGCCTCGGCCCCGCGGCGCACGCCCTGCGCCTCGCGGTCCGTCACGCGGGGCGAGGACGCCGAGATCTGGTCGGCAGGGAAGTCCGCCTTCAGGAACTCGACGACCTTCTGCGCGTCGCCGTCGATGCGCTGCTGGAGCGTCATCAGGTCGTTCGACGTCGCCGTGAACACGATCGGCCAGACGGCGAGGTTCGCGGGAACCTCCCGCTCGGAGAACCCCTTCACCGTGACGTACCGGTCCGCCGACCGCGCCCGGTACAGGGACCACCCGACCAGCCCCCCCAGCGCGGTGAGACCGACGGCCAGGCACAAGCCCAACATGGCGGCTGCCGTTACGCTTCGATCGTTCATGGTTCGGGAAGATCCAAATGTCACGCGATGTTACCACTGCGAACGCCAGGTCCCGCGCTTGCGCAGGAGGCAGAGTCGCACACCCCTGGGGTGCCCAGGATGTGCGTGGTGGCGCTTTCTTCACGACCCTCCCATCCAAACGCACCGCCTCGTCGTAGGAGAGGACGAGGCTGATCGCGCGGGACGCGATCACGACATCGCAAACAGGACATGCGCGCGTTTCGATGCGCGCACACAAGGAGAACGAAACGTGAAGAGCCCTCTGAAGTCAGTCGTGTCCGTGGCCGTGATGGGCGCCGCGCTGAGCGTGGCGGCGGCCGGCATGAAGAACCCGATGGTCGGCGGGCAGGAGATGTACCCGACCAAGAACATCATCGAGAACGCCGTGAACTCCGCGGATCACACGACGCTGGTCGCGGCCGTGAAGGCGGCGGGCCTCGTGGACACGCTCAAGGGCGCCGGTCCGTTCACGGTGTTCGCGCCGACGAACGACGCATTCAGCAAGCTCCCGGCCGGAACGGTCGATACGCTGCTCAAGCCCGAGAACAAGGACATGCTGACGAAGGTCCTGACCTACCACGTCGTCGCGGGCAAGATGACGAGCAACGATCTGATGAAGGCGATCAAGATGGGCGGCGGCAAGGCGACCCTCAAGACGGTCAGCGGCGGCATGCTGACGGCCACGAGCAAGGGCGGCAAGATCATGATCACGGACGAGAAGGGCGGCATGTCCGAGGTCACCATCCCCAACGTCATCCAGTCCAACGGCGTGATCCACGTCGTGAGCTCGGTCCTCCTCCCCAGCTAAGTCTCCCTCGACCCCCAGCACCCGACCCGCCGCGGAGACCCCTCCCGTCCCCGGCGGGTTTCTTTATTTTCACGAGTCGATGCCCGACACCAGCCTGTCGAGGCTACGGTGTGGTGCCGCAGCCGTTCGCCGCGTCGACGAAATAGCCGTAGCTGATGCCGTTGAACTGGACGGGGTCGTTGTGGGTCGTCCCCGTCGGTGTCGCGAGCAGCCCTCCCGTCCAGGGCGGGCCGAAGGCGGTCCGGTTGACGTTGTAGTTGCGCGCGCCTCCCCCGGCCGCCCAGGTGAGCGTCACGTTCCCGCCCCCCTTGGTCAGGAAGAGCGAGTTTCCCGGGCCCCCGGGCGGCCCTCCATCGATCGGAAGGATGAATGTCCCGGACAATCCGTTCGCGGGAGCGGGGTTCATGACGCGCACCGCCGCCGAGCCGGCAACCACGAGGTCGCCCGCCTGGATGGTGCTCGTGAGCTGGGTGCCGGACACGTAGGTGGTCGTGCGATGAATCCCCTGGATCATCGCCGTGGCGCCGCGCAGCAGGTTCGCTCCGTTCACCGTGATCGGCTGGGTCGGCCCGCCCTGGCAGACGGCGCTCGGGCTCAGCGAGACGACGGAGGGCGGGAAGCAGGCCGTCGCGGCAGGGGCGCGCATGAACCAGGGATTGATGCTGTTGATGCTGTTGACGCCGGCGCCGCGGGCAGGGAAGGCCCCGTAGAACTCGCAGCCGACCGGCTTGACCTGGATGTAGTCGCCGAAGATCCTCTGGTTCGTCTGGCCGTTGTCGGCGAAGGGGGAGGTGAAGGTCTTGAGCGTCGTGGTCTTGACGAGCGTGAGGCCCCCATCCACGGTCTGGACGAAGCGCCAGGAGTAGCCCCCGGCGCCGTCATAGGTCATGAAGAGGACGCCGATTTCGCCGCTGGGCAGGACGGCGACCGATGGCAGGTACGCGTTCAGCCCGACCGGGGAGATGAGGCGGGGCGTTCCCACGAGGAGGTTCCCCGAACTGTACGTGACCGGGACGAGGAAGAGCTGGTCCATGGCCCCGGCGGTTACCCTCTGGCCGTAGACGACCCAGGCCGTTCCCGAAGCGGGATCGACGCCGATCGCCGTGATGCCTCCGAGAAGCGCGTTGACGCCGCCGACCTTCGAGCCGTTCCCCTGGAACGACAGAACGTTCGCGGCGACGATCTTCGCCCCGCTCACATGGTCGCTGTTCGCGACGAACCAGCTCAGGCCGTCGTTCGTCGAGGCCGAGACCAGATAGGTCAGCTGCTTGACCGTGCCGCTCGTCACCAGCCGCTGGAAGACGCTGTAGACGATGCCGGTCGGGCCCGCCGCGATGCGGGTGCCGGGGTTCATCCCGTCGTTGAAGGTCTGCCCGTCGACGTTGATCGGATTGTCCCGCGTGATGTTCAGCGGGCTGAAGCCGGGAGAGTCCGCCCCCTTCACCTGGGAGAAGTTGAACGCACCGTCGAAGTTGTCGTAGCCGACGGCGACGTTGGACACGGCGTTGTCCGTGCTCAGAGGGCCGGCGCCGACCCAGGGCTGATCGACGAACGACAGCGCCGGATCGTTGGTCTTCTGCGCGACTCCGGCGTTCGTGCGGTAGGTCCACGTCCCCGGCACGGCGGGCGAGGTCGTCTGCGCGGTGTAGACGGACTGGACGCTGCCCCCGGTGTTGAGGTGGAGAAAAGTCGCGTAGAGAGTCCCGTCGCGGCCGTAGTCGGGGTTCTGGTCGCAGGGGCAGTTGATGTTGGTCGTCGTTCCCGTCGGAAAGGGGATCGAGACCGGGCGCGACCAGGTCGCGCCGGTGGTGGAAGAGAACAGCAGGGCGGCGTTTCCTCCGATTCCCCAGTTGCTCCCCAGGAAGGACATCAGGATGACCACGTTGGGAGCGAGAGGATTCGCCGCGATGGACGTCTCGTTGCCCCGGTCTTCGCCCGCGAAGTCGAACCCGGCCGAGGTGTAGGCATCGATGATCGTGATGCCATTGATGACGTCGGCCGGCACGATGGGGAAGTTCTCGGGCCCCATCGTCGGAATGGCGAGAGGAGGCTGAACGTGGAGGGTGTAGTGCTCCTGGTCGGGGTCGGCATCGTAGTCGAGCCTCTGCGCCCGGAGCTGCGGCGGGACCTGGGCCAGTGACGGAGCGATGCCGGCCGTGCCCAGAGTGAGAAGCGTCGTGACCCCGAGAAGCATGCAGCGTGCGGCCAGGCGAAATCCCCCCATTCCGATGTCCCGGGTGGTCCTCGTGATCGACGTCGGCCTCATACGCCCTCCTCTTGACGGGGTTCTCCCCGATGAGCGACGGAATCCTACGCCGGGGGCCCGGCTCCGACAACCCATTGTTTTCTCGAGCCGCTGTCAGGGCCCCGCATCGTCACCACGAAGGCCCAGACGTAGGCCCCGATCGAGAGCAGCGTGAGGATCGCATCCCAGGGATAGACCCGTGCCCGCGCGGCGCGGTAGGCGTCCTGCCGCGCCGGGGCGGCGAGCAGGAGCCGCTGCTTCTCCTCCTCGACGCCTCGGGCGGTGCTCTCGGAATCGCCCGACCCATGTGCGTCGCTTGTCGCGAAGCCGGCCGCGGCGCCGGCCGCATCACCGGCCTCGGAGCCTACTCCGCCCGCTCTTTCAGTCGTGTTCATCGCGTGCCGGATGCTCAGCTCGATCGTCCCCTGACGCGGGAGCAGGGATCCCGCGGGCGGTCCTGCCAGCCAGAGGTTCCAGCTCTGCTCCGCGGCTGCGAGCAGCAGGACGACGACGAGCACACCGCGGTACGAGCGCCAGATCACGGCCATCAGGATGAGGAAGGGGATGCAGTACATGATGTAGCGCTCGTGGACGCGAGTCGGGAAGAGGAACACGCTCCAGAGCCAGAGACACGCAAAGACGGTCACGGCTCGGGCGGATGGAGCCCCCAGGCCCTGCAGCCGGTGGGCGGTGTGTGAGCGCGACTCATCCAGGACGAGCCGCCAGCAAGCCAGGCCTGCGAGCGCGCCCGCGGCGAGGAGAAGGAGCCGTCCCCATGCGTCCTTGGTCATACCCGCGAGGCGTGCCGTGCTGTCGAGCGCAAAGACGATCCGATCATCGAGCCGAAGCGCATCGAGGTACCACACGTTGAAGGCGAAGCAGGTCGTGTCGGGCGCCAGCTCGACGAAACTCTGCACGTAGCTCCGTGTGAGCCAGGCGGTTCCGTGCGCCAGGGTCCAGGGAAGCGACCCCGCCGCGACGACGACGGCAGCGCTGCCGGCCAGTCGTATCGAGGCCGCGGCGAAGGCGCGCAGAGCGACCCGCCATCGCTCTCCGCGATTCCCCGCGTGTCGCGCCGGCGAAGCTCCCGGTTCCAGCGCCGGCCGCGCGCCGCGCCGATCCGAGCACTGCGCGAACGCGGCGATGACCAGTCCGAAGAGTGCGATCGGGGCGAGGATGAGTCCCTGCGGCTTGAGGAGCATCGCCGCGCCGAGCGTCGCGCCCGCCAGGACGAAGCGCCGCTCGACGAGGAACAGGACGAGGAAGACCGCGGGCGCGAGGACGAACGCATCGACCTGTCCCCAGCTCGCCGAGTTCATCGCGGTCGGAGGAGCGCACCAGAAGAGGACGGCCGCGATGAGCCCGGTGCGCTCCCCTGCGTCCAGAGCCCGCGCCAGCAGGAACAGTCCGAAGGCGGTCAGGAGCTCGAACATGAAGGGCGCCGCCCCCAAGACGAGGCGCGAGACGAACGTGTTGACGGGAGCGTGGCCCGTCATGATGTCGAGCAGTCGAGCCTGCGCGAAGAACAGGGTCATCGCCCAGGGCGGATAGTTCGGAAGGACGACGGCCGTGCGCGCGATGGTGCCCGGGGGGCGGAGCGGTGGAGATCCTTGGTCCCGGGAGCGGGCCTCGGGGGAGGCTGAATCCTCGCCGCGGCCTCCGGATCGAGACGGTGATGGGAGAGGGCCATCTTCGCGGCTCTCGCGACCGGCGCCGATCGATGCCGGCGTCGGGGCGAACCCCACGACAGTGGCCAGGTCCGTGCGATCGACCGAGTAGACGTTCAGCAGACCGACCCGGCGCGCGGTCCTCCCCATCCCGATGTTGTCGAGATGGTCCCAGGTGTAGCCGTATCGCGGGGCGAGGGCGCACAGGACGAGCCGCAATGCGAGACCCAGGATGAACGCCGTGAGAGCGAGGATGCGCAGGCGGCGATTCATCGTCAGGTCGCCGCCGATCGAGGCATGGGGCTCCGCGGAGGTGCCATCGGGACCTCTCTATAGCACGCCTCCATGGCACACCCGCTCGCCCGGTGGACCCGCACCGTCCCGCCGCGAGACGCTCCCGGAGGTTTTCATTGACGTCACATCGCGGCCGGGGTAGGTTTAGGTCACCTGTCAGGGGGGCCATCCACCGACCACTGCGGTGTGAGAGATTCGCATAGAGGACTGCCGGGCTGCTTCGGTGCTTCGCACGCCGAGGGCCCTGAGGGAGATCCCATCGTGATCGTTCCCAGGATCGTCTCGAGATCGATTCTCATTGGCGTCGTTTTCGGCGCGTCTGTCGCCGGCGCGCTTGCCGTCGTCAAACCTGTCCCCGCGGTCTGGTGTGTCGCCGACGATCACAGCGGAACCGCCACGCTTCCCGCGCCGTGTCGCTGGGCCTCGACGACGCAGGAGGTCATCCGCATCTCGGGTGGCGGAATTCCCCAGATTCAGTCCACCTTTCGGCTCGACAGCTTCTTCGACGTCACCGGGGCTCCCGGCGGAACGCTGGGGGGCGAGGTCCAGCAGTTCAAGGGGAGCCTGACCCTGTACATGCAGGGGACCGGCGGGCTCTCCAGCTTCCGGCGGACGATCACGATCCCCGTCGTGATGGAGACCGACTCGGCGCCGCGCACGCCCGGCGCGCTCGTGCAGTCCTTCAATCACGAGATGCGGTCGCTGCAGGGACAGATCACGGGTGATCCCGATTTCGACCTCCTGCGCATCACCGCGGGGGGCGCGTTCGGCATGCCGAGTCCCGGCCACACGACGCTCACGCGCCTGTCGGACGGGCGATGGGTCGTGGACAGCTCCTTCCAGATCGCATACCGGATGCAGTTCACGGGCGCTCCAGGGGGGCATCTCCCTGGACAGCAGGGCACTAACCCGATCGCCTTCGTCGTCAATGCGCACACCTCGGCCTTCGATCTCGTCACGGCGCAGCCCAACGCGCTCGGCTCGGCGAACATCCCCGGCGGAAGTGGCCCCGTCCGCTCCGATCCGGGTCAGAGGATGGATCTCGTGGACGGGTTCCCGGCGGGAAGTCCGCTCCACATGGTCCCCTCGATGTCGAACTTCTCCATCATCACGACGACGCCGGGGCCGCTGGGAGGGCCCAGCTACCGCCAGAACTGCGCGGTCAGCCTCGTCACGACTGGGGAAGGATCGAACTCCGGCTACACGCGCACCTTCGTGCTCCCGCACATTCTCGAGCTCGCGACGACCCCCGGGGATCCCAACGATCCGAACAGCGTGGAGAGCCTCGATACGCAGGTCACGTTCATGCAGGGGCAGATCACGGGGGATCCCGACTTCGATCTGCTGAGGATCACGGGTGGCACCTCGATCGGTCTGCCCAGCTCCGGCCACACGCAGCTCTACAAGATCCCCAACGGGACCTGGGCGGTCGACAGTCACTTCGACATTCCCTACCACCTCGAGTACGTCGGCCATCCCGGCGGACCCTTCGGCGGGATGTCGGGCTCGACGACGGGGACCATCCGGATGGCGCAGGGCGCGCCCCTCCCGCGTCGTCTCGTGGCCGCACACGGCCTGCTGCATGCGCCCTTCGGCGCCGCGCAGATGACCGTGGTGGGTGACGGCAACGATCCGTCTTTCTCGGACCCGAACTCTCCCGCAATTCTGACGGGGCTCACCGCCAGCGGTCACGACGGAGTGGGTCTCGACGACCCGAACACTCCGGGGGGATGGTATGCACGGATCGACTTCGGCCAGGGAGGATCGCTCGATCCCAACCAGGTCCTCATGATGGTGGTCGGCGATCCGAACCAGCCCTACCAGTTCGCGAAGATCGTGAACGATCCGAACGAGATGGTCTCCATCAGTGATCCCAACGAGTGGCCGGCGGCGATCACGATCAGATCCTCCCAGATCGGGAGCGCCACAGTCACCGCCACGGTGACGCCGACGGCGGGCGCGCCCCCTCAGCCCCTGCACGCGCAGCTGCGGCTCGGCGGAGCGCTCGTCGACGCGATGGATTACATGCCCCCCCTGCCTCCGTTCATGGTGACCGGTCCCATCGGCTCGCACAACGGACAGGGGGTCGATTTCGATCTTCGCAACGGCTGTCCGAACGGCCTGTGCAGCGACGGTCTCAGGGCTCGAGTGCGCAACCCGGTGCCCGTGGTCATGCAGATGACGGGGAGCACGCGTGGTCCCGTGCTCGCGGACACCATCGAGCTGAACATGCTTCCGCCGGGCACGCCCTGGACCGCGTGGCGCCTGCTCGGACAGAACATGCCGTCGCTGACCTTCCAGAGCGGGGGATTGGTCCAGCAGAACAAACGATGGGGCGCGGGAGGCGGCAACCAGCTCTCGCCGCTGACGATCTCGGGCTCGGGAGGGCCACCGACCCCCGCGGTGCACGTGAGCGAGATCGGAGGGCTGCGGCTCTACGACCTCAAGCTCGAGGCGGATACTGATGGGGATGGCGTCCCCGAGCCCATCCAATCGGTCGGCATCCGCTTCGACATGGGACAGGACCACCACCTCGAGCCCGATGCGCGGATCGCGTGGGATATGGACGGCGAGAACCCGCCCGGCAGCGCGACGCCCTTTTCGACGAACCTGTCGCTATCCCATGTCGGCAACAGTCCTCCTCAGGTGGGGCTGGAAATGGTCGGCTTCACCGCTCACAACGTCACGCTGACGGCGACGCTGGGCGGGGGCATCGTGGATGCCCGGACCCTCCCAGGGCCACCGCCGCCCGTTCTCGCGACGATGGACCTGGTGTCCAACAATGTCGCGGGCGCTCTGGTCTCTGCGGACTATTCAGGGGCAACGGGTTCCTGCCAGTGCATCGTCCTTCACCTGCACAGCGCCGCGCCGACGACGGTTCAGCTCACGGGGTCTTCCTCCGTCGTCATCGCCGACGATCTCAAGATCGAGATGACGACAGCGGGACTGCCGGCAGGCAGCCCCATTCAATCGCGCGTCATGGCCCTGCAGGCGCTGACCAAGAATCAATGGGAGCTGGACATCCTCGATTCGACCGAGATCCTGCTCGAGGCGGATCTGGACGGGGACGGGGTTTTCGAGTCGCACGATTGCGACGACAACGACCCTCATGCCTGGAACTCGCCGGGCGAGGCGCGCGATGCCCATTTCCTGAGCGACAAGGTCACGCTCGTCTGGTCGACACCCTTCGATGAGGGAGGGGAGGATGCGCACACGCTCTACGACACCCTCAGGACGACAGTGCCGTATGGCTGGAGCGGCGCGACCTGCATCGATGCGCACTCGCCGGATCATCAGTCGCTGGACAACCTGAAGCCACCGCCGTCGACCGCGTTCTTCTACCTGGTCCGGGCCGACAACGCCTGTCCGGGGACGGGAACTCTCGGGACGGGAAGCGGCGGGACGCCGCGCATCGCGCCGCCCTGTCCGTAACCGTCAGACGGGAATAGGCGGTCCTGGATTCCGAGGTGATCGATCCGACGAGCGGCGTGGTATCCGCCGCTCGTTGGGAAGGTCATGAGCGCGTCCCGATCCCACCCAGCGCGGGGATGTTCGTCTTTACGCTTCGGCGTCACCTCAATGCCGTGGCCTGGTGAGCGAGGCCACGGAGGCGCCGACGCCCTTCGCAGTCGACCTCGCCATCGCTTGATGCTCCTCCAGCGTCGGCAGGGTCTTGCCGGCCCAGGCTTTGAGATCGGGGTCGTCCCCGTGGTCCGCGTAGTGCCTGAACATGGCCACGTCGTGGTTGTGATCTTTCACCATTTCCTTCATGTACTCGCGGTCGAAGGCATCATCTCGAAGCTTGGAAAGGCGATCCTTCAGCATCTGGTGCTGATGGTCGAGAGTCGACGGGAGAGTCCAGTTCTTCCGGCCCGCGAGTGACTTCAATTCGTCGTGGGCTTTCGAGTGATCATCGACCATCCGCTGGGCGAACGATTTCACGTCGGCGTTCCTGGCGCGTTCGACGGCGAGATTGCCAAGTTCGACCTCCGCCATCCCGCCCTGCGCAACGGTCTTGGCGAACTCCGCGGCTTTCATGGAATGCGCCTTCATCGGATGCGCCGGTTTGGCGTCCGCCGCACTGTTCGCCAATACGGCGCCGGCGGCGACGCTTGCCAACAGAACACTGCCACACAGGACTTTCCTGAACATGGGGGTGTCTCCTTTTGATCTTGGGAAGCCGGAAACCCGAGAACGCTGAAAGCCCGCTCCGCGAGCCTCCAGCGCTTCGAGTCATCAGGGTAGGTGTAATCCTCATACGACTTATCGAGACCATCGAGGTGATTGCAAGAAGGCCGCCATGGCGCATCACGCGGGCGAAGAGCCGTGCCGGGAACCGTTTTTCAGCACTCGGGCAGGGGGTGAAGAAAATGGTTCCGCGTTCCTGAAGAACCTACACTCAGCACGAGTCGTCGAGCTCGTGGCATGCTACGTCATCCCGCGGAGCCCGACCTGGAACAAGGTCGGCGCGGAGGTTGGGACCGAGGTCGAGACCTTGGAGGGGGCACCATGGCGTACTGCGCGCACTGCGGAAGCGAGGTCAAGGACGCCGGAGCCGTGTTCTGCTCCGCGTGTGGAAGGCCGCTCGGTGGCGGGGCGGCGGCGCCCGCCCCCAAAGCCGGGATGCCGAATGCGCTCATCGTCCTGATCGTTCTGGCCGCATGCCTCGTCGCGGCGGTTCCGATCATCGGGATCGTCGCCGCGATCGCGATTCCGAACCTCTTGACCGCCATGGACAGGGCGAAGCAGATGCGCACCATGGCCGACCTGCACCTGCTGGCGGGAGCGGTGGAGATGTACCAGGTGGACAACGACGCCTACCCCTCGGCGCGCTCGCTCGACGAGCTGCGGCCGATCCTCGTTCCCCAATACATCAAGGAGATTCCGGCAAGGGACGGCTGGGGGAGACCGTTCGTCTACGCCTGCGCGCGGGATGAATCCGCGGACGCGGCGCCCGCCGGCGCTGCGACAGGCGCCGGGGCGGGCCCGTGCACGATCGCCTGGCTCGCCAGCGGCGGGAAGGACGGACAGCTGGACCATCACTCGTTCTCGGAGTACTCCGAGGGCGTCGCGTCGGAATTCAACTGCGACATCGTGTTCATGAACGGGAAGCCGCTCCAGTATCCGCGGAACATCCCGCGACGCTGAGCCTACGCCCGCGTGTCCCCCCGCACGACGTAGATGGGGACGGTCTGGGACTTTCCGCGCAGAGCGACGTCCCCCCTCGCCTCGAGGCTCGGCGGCGAGGTCAGCGCCGCGCGCATCGTGTCGGTGAGCAGGATCTCTCCGGGGCGGGCCGATGAGCACAGCCGGCTCGCAATGTTGACGGGATCCCCGATGACCGTGTACTCGAGCCGCCGATGCGATCCGATGTAGCCCGCGAACGCCTCGCCATGGTTCAGTCCGATGCCGACCCCGAGCTCGGGCCGGCCCGCGGCCTTCCACTGCGCGTTCAGCTCCTCGAGCTCGCGCAGCATGTCCATCGCCGCCTCGAGCGCGCGATCCGCGTCTCGCGGCGATGTAATGGGAGCTCCCCACTGCGCCATGATGCAATCACCGATGAACTTGTCCAGCGTGCCGCCGTGGTGCAGCACGATGTCGACCATCACGGTGAGGTACTCCGTGAGAAGGTCCGCGACCTGGGAAGGAGACATGGTCTCGGCCAGCGGGGTGAAGCCTCGGATGTCGCTGAACAGGATGGCCACGGTTTTCTTGTCTCCGCCGAGCCTCAGCTCGTCGGGATGCGATGCGATCTGGGCCGCGAGGTCGGGCGTGAAGAACCGCTCGAGGTTGCTGCGCACGATCATCTCGCGCCGGATGCGCTCGCTGAACCGGCTGTTCTCGATGGCGACCGCCGCGATGCTCGAGAAGGCGATGAGGAACTCCAGATCGTCCTCGCGGAACTGGGCAGTCGTCGAGAGATTGTCGACGTACAGGATGCCGAGGACGACGCCCTCTCCGCCGATCAGCGGTGCGCACATCGCCGATCGCACGCTCTGCAGGACGATCGAGGCGCCCCCGAATCGTGCGTCCTCGGGCGCGTTGTCCGAGAGAATGGCGGTCCTCTCGGAGACGACCTTCCGGACGATCGACCGGGGCACGCGCCGTCCCGCGGTCTCGTCCGCTCCGGCGGCGCCCGTCCGGTTCCGGGTGATGATCGAGAGCGAGCGCGGATCGTCGCCGTCTCCGCTCCCGGTGGTGGCCAGGGGCTCCGCCCGGGGCGCCGGAGGCCGCACGGGCTCGAGCAGCTCGATCGTGACGTTGTCGACGTCCATGATCTCGAAGACCATCGTGGCGATGCGGTCCAGGAGCCCATCGACGTCGATCGCGCGCGAGAGGCGCTTCGAGGCCTCCAGGAGCATGGCGAGGCGCATCTGCGCCTGGTCCTGTCCCGAGGCCCGTTCCGCGCGCACCTTGGCTTCGACGAGGGTGGCGGGCGGAAGCACCGTCGACAGCAGCGTGAATCCATCGGCCATCGGCCGCTCGTGGACGATCGACCGGAAGGCGTCGAATCCTTCATCCGGGAACGGCGCGTCGAGCGCCTGCGGCTTCCCCGGCAACCCCGCTCGGACGCCCGCGCCCGTGGGGCCGGTCTGCTCCTCGGACGCGTCCGTGCCGGTGCGCTCACGAGGGCGAATCGCGCTTTCGGCATCGAGGATGCGGAAGGCCGCCTTGCCGAACACGATGATGTCTCCGGGCCGTACGACCGCGTGCTCGATGCGGGCGCCGTTCACGAACGTGCCGTTGCGGGACCCCAGATCGCGGACGCGCAGAGCGCCCTCGCGGCACTCGATCTCGGCGTGCCTGCGGGAGATGGACGCGTCGTTGAGCGCGAGGTCGCACCCGGCGCCCCGGCCCACGGTCAGCAGGCCCGGGTCCTCGATCGGACAGGACTGGTCCGACGTCTCGGATACGATCGTGTAGGAACCCGCCACGTGTCCTCGATTCCCGGATGGGGGACGGGGCCTCCCCTAGGCCGGCGCGGCAACCGCCCCTCGCAAGCATGGAATCAGCGTCTCCAGTCTTACGCCCGAGCCTCGGGGCGAGTCAACACGGTTCCGAAAAACCGTGGAAGTCGCAGGAATCGCTTGCTTTCCATCTCCGGCGGGGGTAAGAGAATACCCACCACGATCATTTTCGGACGGGAACGGAAGGGGACCATACATGGAACGAAGAAAAGTGGGTCGTCGCACACTCCTCGCGGGCGTGGGCGGTGCCATGGCGGGATCGCTGCTGCCCGGGAAAGCGTTCGCATCGGGAAGCCTGAATCCTCCGCCCGGCCCGGTGGCCTACCAGGGTCGCTCGATGGCGAGCATCTCGGCGAAGATCGCGCCGCCCGGGAGCATGGCGGAAGGGCGAAGGAACATCCTCAGCCTGAATCCCGGCTCCGACTGTCAATTCGAAATCGTGGACTCCGGCTCGTACATCATGACCGAGCCTCTCCATGGCGTCCTCGGACTGCATGGCCTGAGGATCACCGCGTCCTACGTCGATCTGGACTGCTGCGGGCAGCCGTTCATCGGCGCCGTGGATCCGGGGGGCACACCCACAAGCTCGGCCATCGTCTGCACGGGCTCGGTCGTCACGCTGAGCGATTGCAATACGGTCGGCTGGCAGAAGGGCTACGACTTCGAGCTCTCGTCGAACTCCGTGATCTGGGACGTGACGGCGCAGGGCGCGTCCGTCGCGGGGATCGTGGTCGGCAATTACATGCAGATCTACGACGGGGACTGCTACCAGTGCGCAACTGGCGTTCACATCCCCGGCCAGCACAGCTACATCGAGCATTGCGGCGCCTTCCAGTGCGCAACCGGGTTCAAGGGGATCAACTCGCCGAACCTCCTCATGCGCAACACCGCGACCGGCTGCCCCGTGTCCTACGACCTGGGGAACAACTCGTTCGGGCCGATCTGCATCGTGACGCCCGGCGACATTTCGGTGAATGCCGCAAGCCGCCATCCGGAAGCCAACTACCAGCTTCCCTGAACGAAGCGGGAGCCTCTCGACACGAGGATCTCCTCCCATGGGAGGATTGAGATGACACGCGAAAGGATCGCCCCACCGGGCCGCCCCGCGACGCCTCACCCGGCTTCGTTCCTGGCTCTCTGCGCCGCGCTGCTGTTCGCGGCGCTCCTGGTCGGCGGGGGAAGTGCGACGCTCGCGGCCGAGAACATCGACCCGGCCGGAGACGATCATCAGTACGCCTGGGGCTCGAACGTCGACTGGATCAATCTGGAGCCGCTGGGCGACGGGGGGCCGGGCGTCGAAGTGTCCGACCTCAAGCTCGTCGGATGGATGTGGGGCTCGAATGACGGCTGGATCAACATGTCGTGCGAGAACACCGGAGTGTGCGGCGTGTCGCCCTTCGGGGTCCTGAACGACGGGTACGGCAACCTCTCGGGCTACGCCTGGGGCACGAACGACGGCTGGATCAACTTCGCTCCGACGACGTGCGCCGGCGACCCCGCATGCGGCGTGAAGATCTCCCCCGTCACCGGCTACTTCAGCGGGATGGCCTGGGGCTCGAACATCGGCTGGATGAACTTCTCCTCACCCGGCCCCGAGCTGTGGACGACACGCACGAGCTGGTGCCAGGGCGTGGGCGCGGCCCCGAGCTCGTCTCCGAGCCTGAGCGTCGCGAAGCAGGCCGCGGGAATCGTCCTGTCCTGGTCGTCCTTGCCGGGAGCGAGCTTCTACGATCTCGTGGGCGGAAAGCTCTCGACGCTCAAGTCGAGCGGTGGAAACTTCACGATCTCGACCGATCGGTGCGTCTCCGGGAAGCGGACCACGACGAGCGCCCCGGAAACGGGTCAGGCTCCGTCGGTAGGAGACGGCGTCTGGTTCCTCGTGCGCGGCGCGAACTGCAAGGGTAGGGGAACCTACGACAGCGGCGCGCCCTCCCAGGTGGGAAGCCGCGACGCCGAGATCGCCGCCTCGCTCCGCTCCTGCCCGTAGGGTCACGCTCTCGCGGGCTGTCGCATGCGTGACCCCTTTCTGGGGAACGCTCCGCTCTGACCAGCCAGCGGCGCTCACCTCTCGACTGATGTGTGTGCCGAGGTCCCTCGACCCGGCACACGCGCGCCCGCCTGGGGGGCTTGGCGGAGAACTGCAGACCGAACAAGACCCGGCAACCCGAGTGACCCGGGGGTCTGACGGGCAGTTGGTAACGCGCGGTTTCTGAGACACTACCCGTGATGGCTCCGCGCGACGACCCCTCGCATCCCGTCCTGCCGGGCGACGAGATCTCCGGTTACAGGATCGAATCGGAGCTGGGCTGGGGAGCGGCCTCGGTCGTCTACAAGGCCACCGACCTGCGCACGGGGCGGCCCGTCGCCCTGAAGACGCCTCGTGTCGCCGAGCCCCCCGCCGAAGCGGGGCCGGCGCCAGTGCCGGGCCTGGTCGACCGGCGGCTCCTGCGCGAGCTCCGGATGCTGGTCCGCCTGGCCCATCCCCACATCGTCGCGATGCTCGGCGCTTTCGAGCACGGGGGCGTGCCGTGGCTCGTCATGGAGCTCGTCGAGGGAGAGTCGCTGCGAAGGCGCCTTCGCCGGGAGGGCCGTCTCGATCCGGAGCTGGCCTGCCGGTACGCCGCGGACCTCGCGGGAGCCGTGCACTTCGCCCACACTAAGGGCGTCCTGCACCAGGACGTCTCGCCCAACAACATCCTCGTTTCGGTCGAAGGGGACGTGAAGCTCACGGACTTCGGGTTCGCGCGTCTCGCGGATCGACGAAGGAGAGGGGCGTTCGTCGAGCGGGTCGGGACGCCGGCCTTCATGTCCCCCGAGCAGATCCGCGGCGAGCCGCTCGACGGCCGGAGCGACGTCTTCAGTCTCGGAACGGTGCTCTACGAGATGGCGACGGGACGGGACGCGTTTCCCGGGACGGATCAGGCTCAGGTGTTCGAGTCCATCCTTCACGGGGCGCCGGATGCTTCGGCATGGCAGGACGACCGCGTGAGCCGCGGCCTTCGCGCGATCGTCGCACGCGCCCATGGAAAACTGCCGGGCGAGCGCTACGCGACGGCGGGTGAGATGGAGGCCGACCTGCGCGCTCTGCTCGGGTCGGCGTAAACCTCCGCCAGGAATCGATCGCTTCCCGGATCCTCCGGCACGCGGGCTTTCCGGAGCGTCCGCCCGACGAGCCGCGAGATCGATGGGGCTTCCCGCCCGTCCGCCTGCGGCGTGCTGCGAAAGCTCGCCATGCATTCTGCGGGTCGGTGTAGCATCGGTCATGGACCCCGCGCAGACCAGGCAGATCGCCGCCGTCGCCGCGTACCGCGCCCTTCATGAGTCCGGCTGCTTCGTGCTCCCCAATCCGTGGGACGTCGGCACGGCCCTCTACCTCCAGCGTCTCGGCTTCAAGGCACTGGCGACGACCTCGGCCGGGATGGCGTTCGCGCGTGGGCTCGCCGACGACGTGGGAGCGGTTCCGCGCGACGTGATGCTCGCGCACGTCCGCGAGGTGGCCGAGGCGGTCGCGGTTCCGGTCAACGCCGACTTTCAGTCGGGCTACGCGCACGATCCCGAGGGCGTCGCGGCGAACGTGCGGCTGTGCATCAAGAGCGGAGCCGCGGGATTATCGATCGAGGACGCCTCGGGCGAGTCCGCATCGCCGCTCTACGAGCTCCAGCTCGCCGCCGAGCGGGTGCGGGCCGCGCGCCGGTCGATCGAGGATTCGGGAGTTCCGGTCGTTCTGACGGGACGGTGCGAGGCGTGGCTCGTCGGGCACGCCGATCCGCTGCGGACGGCGCTCGAGCGCCTCTCCGCCTATGCGGCCGCCGGAGCGGATTGCCTCTACGCCCCCGGCGTCACGAGCCTGACCGACATCGCGCAGATCGTCCGCGAGGTCGCCCCGAAGCCGGTGAACGTCCTGGTCTCGTCGCCGAAACCGGATCTGACCGTGGAGCGGCTGCGGGATCTCGGGGTGCGGCGGATCTCGGTCGGGTCCGCCCTGTCGCGGGTCGCCTGGGGGGCGTTCATCCGCGCGAGCCGGAGCATCCTCGAAACCGGCACCTTCGACGCCCTCGCGGGAGGAGCCTCCTTCGACGAGCTCAATGCGCTGTTTCGGAGGGTCGTCCCCTGAACATCTGCCCAACGAATATCGGGGCGGACATTAAATCCTCATGACAAATTTTATTGCGTAGTTCCTGGTATGGCGGTATAGATTTCGTAATCGAGGGGCCTGACACCCAGAGGCCCCGGGGGACGGGGCGGGGGGTTGACACTTCCCCCCCGCTCCATTTCGTTGCTCTGCCGGGGATTTTGAGGGGGGAGGCGCGGCGGAAGCCCGGCACGGACCAGGCCTCCCTCGATTGCATCCTTAGTTGTTGTTGAGCCGGAGCATCACCGTGAATGCCCCTCGAAGGGGGGGTGCGGCAGGCATGCGACGGTGGGGCACAAAGTCGGAGCGGTCTCGGTCCGAGAACTGGGGGCTGCGCCCTTACTGTGCCGGGACGCTCCGCACCGCCACCTCTCCCCCCGAAGGATCGGCGATGACCGCCCGCCGGCCGGCGCCGGGGAAGTCCGCGGGCGCGGCCACGATCTTTCCACCGAGCTTTTCCGCCCGCGCCGCCGCTGCATCGGCATCGTCGACCGCGACGAAGGCGAGCCATCGTGACCGGGCTGTGGCTCCCGCGTCCGCCTTCCGGATCCCCGCGACCGGCGTTTTCCCGTCGTGGAGCGTGTACGCCTCGCCCGAGGACATCGGCTGCTCGAAGCCGGCCCATCCGAACAGGCTCGTATAGAACGACTTCGCAGCGCCGGCGTCGGTCGTGATGAGCTCGTCCCAGCGGAAGACGCCGGGCCTGGGCGCGGGCGGGGCGATCGGAGTCCTGGGCGTGAAGGGTGAGAACAGGGCCTTGGTCGGATCGTTCGCGAGCGCGAAGCGTCCCGGCGGGATGTCCATCGCCCCCATGCAGACCTCACCGCCCAGCATCGTGATGCTCGTGCAGCACGCGTCGACGCTCGCGACCGACACATAGGGGATCCAGTGGGAGGGATATCCGAGGCTCGCGTCGAACGGCATGATGGCGCCGAGGACGTCCTCCCCGTGCGTCAGGCGCACGACTGTGAAGCCCATGACCTTGATCTCGGTCGTCCGCCAGCCGAAGAGCTCGGTATAGAAGCGCACCGCGCCCTTCTGGTCGGGGGACATGAGGTCGTGACGGACGATCCGGCCGGAGACGGGTTTGGCGGCGGTCATCGTGTCGTCCCCTTTCGCGCGTTGGGTCCGAGTCCTCGCCCGGCGGATCCGTCGTCGCGACGAGGTTGATCGAAGTCCCTACGGGTGCATCTGGTCGAACGCCTTCTGCTGATCGGGCGTGAGGATGGTACGGAGCTTGTCGTGCATCTGGTGGTGGATCTCGTCGAGCCGCCTTTCCAGCACAGTGGGATCCGAAGCTTGGAATTCACGTGACTTGAAGTCGCGGC
>JADMIO010809269.1_pt1 | contig 88567 bp, 63 predicted proteins | sample 8958161 | NCBI WGS metagenome assembly JADMIO01 (sample SAMN16585339, study PRJNA669376) | soil metagenome | isolation source: Crop rotation soil | place: USA: Cullars Rotation, Alabama | collected 2011
GGCCGCGACTTCAAGTCACGTGAATTCCAAGCTTCGGATCCCACTGTGCTGGAAAGTTGAATTTTACTTCAGGCGTACACTGATCCCAGAACGAATGATTAGAACTGTGCTTCTGCGTATTCCAATACTGCTTGCGTTCGGCGCCTTTGTGGCGACGGGTTCCGAAGGACCGAAATTCGACCGCCTTTACGTGTTTGGCGACAGCTACTCTGACACCGGAGCAGGATATGTGGATGGCAACGGACCCACCGCTGTGGCCTACCTGGCAGGGCATATGGGCTTGAAACTGGCGCCTTCCACCGCTTCCGGCGCAGCGAAGACCAGTCTCAACTTTGCCGTCAGCGGTGCGCAGACCGGAAGTGGGGCAGGGACAAAAATCGGGAATGCCCTGCTCGGCCTTGGAATGCAGAACCAAGTGGAGGACTTCTCCAACCGCGTCCGCTCCGGCGGATTGAAATTCAAGGCTGAATCGACGCTGTTCTATATCGCGGGCGGGTTGAACGACGGCAAGTTGCCGAGCGAGACAACCGTAGCGAATATCACCGGCATCATCCGCTCGCTCTATGGGTTAGGGGCCCGGCACTTCCAACTCGCGATGCTGCCTACGGCCATTCCCGCATTTAGCGCGGTAGCGAAGCGCCTGAACCCGGAACTGGAGCAGATCCCTTCGGCCATGGCTGTCGAGTTCCCGAAAGCCCGCTTCACACTCAGCCGCTGGGGCGCCTACTTCGACGAAGTGATGGAGCAACCGGAAAAGTACGGGATCACGAACACAACGGGCGCCTGCGCCGGCCGCGAACTGTTCCACCAGGACGCAACTCCCTGCGCCAACCCTTCTGCCTATTTTTACTACCATGACGGACACCCCTCGACTGCCGTTCACAAGATTGTGGGAGAAAAGCTATATACCGAGCTCACGGGACATTAGGAAAGTGAAGTTCTGATGCGCGTTTGGATCTTCTTGCTGGCTGCGAGCCTCGCGCCGGCGGCCACCCGCGATTTCGATGTCGTGGTCTATGGGGCCACGGCGGGCGGCGTGATGACGGCGGTGGCCTCGGCCCGTCACGGCCTGAAGACCGTGCTGCTGGAGCCGCGTCGGCACGTGGGAGGCATGGCCACTGGAGGTCTCTCCCGAACCGACACGGGAACGCGCGAGGTCATCGGGGGCCTGGCGCTGGAGTTTTACTACCGGGTAGGCAACAAATACGACATCCACCGCTACAAGAATCCGGTGGCCTGGTTTTACGAGCCCAAAGTGGGCGAGCTGGTAATGCGAGAGATGCTGGCCGAATCGGGCGTCACACTCCTCTTTGACCACCGCCTCCGCGAGAAGGCGGGAGTGGAGAAGTCCGGCCGTCGAATCACCGCCCTGGTAGTAACGAACGGCGATGTGTTTCGCGGCAAAGTCTTCGCCGATTGCTCCTACGAAGGAGATGTGATGGCGCAGGCCGGAGTCTCCTACGCCACTGGCCGCGAAGCCGTGGAACAGTACAACGAACCGCTGGCCGGAGTACGCGGGCACACGCCGGGTCACCAGTTTCCCTTCGATGTTCCGGCGTTGGATGGCGCTTCGAAGCCGCTGCCTGAGGTCACTGCCGAACAGCCCGGGAAGCCAGGCTCCGCCGACAAAGGCATACAGTCCTATAACTTCCGCATCATTGCCACCAACGTCGCCGCCAAACGCGTTCCCTGGCCCCGTCCGGATGGATACACAGCGGCGCGCTATGAGTTGCTGGCGCGCTACCTGGAGGCATTTCAAAAGCACAACAGCCGTGCGCCGGTGTTCAACGAACTGACCCTCATCGCCCTTATTCCGAACGGCAAAGCAGACTTCAACAACAACGGCCCCTTCTCCACTGACTACATCGGGAAGGACTACGAATATCCCGATGGCTCTTATGCCACCCGGGACCGCCTGTGGCAGGAGCACATCGACTACGTTCAGGGTTTCTACTACTTCCTTGCGCACGATCCGCGAGTGCCCAAGAGCCTCCAGGCGGAAGTGAACGAGTGGGGCTTGTGCGAGGACGAGTTCACGGACACCGGACACTGGCCGCACCAACTGTATGTGCGCGAAGCGCGCCGCATGGTTGGCGAATTCGTAGCCACGCAAAAGGACCTGCAGACGGACTTGACCAAACCCGACGTTATTGGCATGGGAAGTTACAACTCCGATTCCCACAACATCCGGCGCTTTGTGAATGTACGGGGGATGGCTGAGAACGAGGGCAATATGGAAGTCGCGGTGAAGCCTTATCAGATCCCCTTCCGCGTGCTGCTTCCAAAGCGCGCGGAAGTCGAAAATCTGCTGAATCCGGTTACCTTCTCCGCCTCACACGTCGCCTACAGCTCGCTGCGCATGGAGCCGCAATACATGATTCTTGGCCATGCCGCCGGCGTTGCGGCGTCGCTTGCTCTCCGGGCCGGAACACCCGTTCAGGATGTCAGCGTCCACGAGCTGCAAAAGGTATTAATTGAAGAAGCGGCGGTGTTCCAATACGTACCCACACCCCAACAAAACGCGCTTGATCGCATCCACCGGAAGATGAGGCCCAAGCCGCCCCTGCTGAACAACTGGGAATACTGAGGCGTCGCGAGAAAGACTGAAACGACTGGGAATCTCGGAAATCCAACGTTAGTGAGCCAAGCTCCCCCTTCAAGCGCGCCGCGCAATCGCAAACGACTGTGGACATGGATTGGCGTTTCCGTTCTTATTGCCGTGGTGGTCATCGCGGTGATCGGTCAGATCGTTCTCAGCCGGGCCGGCCCAATTCTCAAGGGGCGAATCATTGAGACGCTGAGCACCCGATTCAACAGCCGCGTGGAACTGGATACTTTGAATGCCTCTTTATTGCGGGGGATTGAAGTTTCCGGAGACCGCCTGCGCATCTATCCACCGGCCGACGTGGTGGCCGCGGGCGCTACACTGCCGCTCATCGCCGTGGAACACTTCTCGTTCCATTCCGGCGTGATGGGCCTCTTCGTTAAACCGATGCATGTGGGCAGCGTAGAAGTGAGCGGCTTGCAGATCCACATCCCGCCGCGCGAAATGAGGCAGCAGGCGGCCGGTGGGCCGAAGAAACTGGGCGGGAAGATCAAGATCCTGGTGGAGAGAATCATCTGCACCGATTCGAGACTAGTGATTGACACTGCCAAGCCTGATAAAGAACCCAAGACTTTCGAACTGCAGCGCATCGAGTTGCGCGACGTCGGGCCAACAGCGCCGTGGCAATATGAAGCCACGCTAGTGAATGCCATTCCGCGCGGCGATATCCACGCCAAAGGCACCTTCGGGCCATGGAATACAGAAAGCCCCGGCGATTCCACTGTTACCGGCCACTACACCTTTGACCGCGCTGAATTGAACACCATTAAAGGCATCGGAGGAATCTTGTCCTCCGTGGGAGACTTCAAAGGCCAGCTTAATCGTATCGTCGTGGACGGAACAACGGAGACTCCCGATTTTTCGCTCGACACGGCCAACCACCCAATCCCTCTTCACACGGATTTTCACGCAATCGTGGATGGGACCACAGGCGATACCTACCTGCAACCGGTGAAGGCGAAGCTGCGCAACTCGAGTTTTACCGCGAGCGGCGCCGTGGTGGTCGTTAAGAACGTCGGAACCACCATCGATCTGGATCTCGATGTTCCAAGCGGGCAGATGCTCGATTTTCTCGATCTTGCCGTGAAGACGGAGCCGGCTGTGATGTCCGGCTTCATCACAACAAAGGCCAAACTGCATATTCCGCCCGGCAAAGAAAGCGTCACGAAGAAGTTGGGCATAGATGGCAATTTCACTCTGCGAAGGATCCACTTCACCAATGCGCAAGTGCAGGACAAAGTGGATATGCTGAGCTTGCGAGCGCAGGGCGATCCCAAAAACGCTACCCCCGGCGCAGCGGACGTAAGCTCGCAAATGAAGGGGCGATTCACGCTCGCCAAGGGCACCCTTCATTTGAGCAATTTGCTTTATGCGCTGCCGGGCGCCACAGTCAGGCTGAATGGCGTCTATTCCCTGGATGGCCAGGAGTTCGACTTCCGCGGCAAAGTCCGGACTGAGGCCACAATCTCACAGATGGTGGCTTCCCGTTGGAAATCATGGATGTTGAAACCAATCGTTCCTTTCTTCCGCAAGAACGGCGCGGGTGCGGAGATTCCGGTGAAGATCACGGGCACGAAGTCGGAGCCGAAGTTTGGCCTCGACGTCCATCTCAGAAAGAGCTCTTCGGACCGCGATGACGGTGTCCCGACAAAACGCACCCAATAGTCGTAGAATTGTGACATCTGGAGGGTGCCGTGAAGATCGCCCCAATACTTGCTCTATTAGCTGCACCGCTTGCTGCTGCGCCGCGCGCCGTCACCTATCATCAGGACGTTGCGCCGATCTTGGCCAAGCGCTGCGAGGGTTGCCACAAACAGGGCGAGATTGCCCCGATGGCGTTTACCACGTATGGAGAAACGCGGCCGTGGGCGCGCGCCATCCGGCAGGCTGTTTTGAAAGGGACTATGCCCCCCTGGCACGCCGACGCAGAAACGACGGCGCGCTTCCGCAACGCCAGAGTCCTCACCAGTGAAGAACGCGAGATCCTCACCTCATGGGCCGAGACCGGAGCGGTTGAAGGCGAAGCCACAAATTCTTCCGCGAAGTCTGCCCCGTCGGAACCCTCCGGCTGGCGTCTCGGGAAGCCCGACATGGTGGTGCGCATCCCCGGATTCCATGTGCCGGAGAGCGGCACCCTGCAATATACATTTCTCGTCACGCCGACAGGCTTCACCGAGGACAGGTGGGTGGAAGCCGCGGAATGGAAGATCGATCAGCGCCGGGTTGTCCACCACATCAATGCCTTCGTCCGCCCGCCTGGTTCCACCTATATCGCGACAGCCCCAGCGGGCCAGCTGTACGTAGCATCCACGGCCGAGCGCGCTGTACGGCGCGAGAATGAACGTGAAGTGGACCGGCGTGAACTACTGGTGGGTTACGAACCTGGGTACCGCGCCCAGCCATGGGGCGAGGGACGCGCCAAGCTGATCCGCAAAGGCTCGGACTTTGTCTTTGAAATGCACTACACCGCCAACGGAAAGGACGTGACGGACTACTCCGAGCTTGGCATCTACTTCGCCAAGAAGGCGCCGCGCGAACGCATCCTCACCCTCACGCCCGCCGATAATCAGTTCGTGATTCCGCCTGGCGACTCCAACTACCGTAGCTTTGTGAGTGCCACGTTCAAACGGCCGGTACAGCTTATCTCTCTGCAGCCGCACATGCATCTACGCGGCAAGGCCTATGAGTTTCGCGCCAAGTACCCCGATGGCCGCGAAGAAACCTTGCTCAACGTGCCGCGGTACGACTTCAACTGGCAGACGACCTATTTCCTAGCAAAGCCCATGGAACTGCCCGCCGGCGTTGTTCTTGAATGCGTCGCCTGGTTCGATAATTCACCCAACAACCGCTTCAACCCCGATCCGGCGAAAGAGGTTCGATGGGGCGATCAGAGTTGGGAAGAGATGAATGTCGGGTTCACTGAGATCGCGTTCGATGCCAATATCGACCCGGACGTAGCGACGCTGAGCGGCACCACGAGGCCTGGTTCCGCGCCGGTTCAGAAGACACCCTAAGCCGACGTCCGCATCGCCCTTGCCCGCACATTCGCGTCTGCATTGTTGGCGCCCTCAGGACGTTACAATTGCAGGAACCGCCAATGACAGTATCAAAATGCGTCTTTGTCCTTTTCACTGCATTAGGTGCAGTGTGCGCGCAGACCGTACCACCTTCGAACTTTCAGGCGCTGGAGTGGCGCAACATCGGGCCCTTCCGCGGAGGCCGCAGCGTGGCGGCTACCGGCGTTACCGGTCAGCCCAATGTTTTCTACTTTGGCTCCGTCGGCGGTGGAATCTGGAAGTCCACCAATGCCGGTCTCAACTGGGAGCCCGTCTTCGACTCGCAGCCGGTGGCGAGCATTGGCGCGCTGGAAGTGGCGCCCTCCAACCCGCAGATTCTTTATGCTGGCACGGGAGAGACGGACATTCGCTCCGATCTGGCGATCGGCGGCGGCGTCTACAAATCGAACGACGGCGGACGCACCTGGGCCTACAGCGGCCTTCGCGAAACACGCCAGATTGGTCGCATCCTCGTCAACCCTACCAACCCGAACGTCGCCTTTGTCGCCGCCCTCGGCCACGCCTATGCGGGCAATGAAGAGCGCGGCGTCTTCCGCACCAACGACGGTGGCAAGTCATGGACGAAAGTTCTCTTCCGCGACAACAACACTGGAGCGGTCGACCTCGCCTTTGAAGCCGGTAATCCGGACGTGATCTATGCCTGCTTTTGGAACGCGCACCGCCCGCCGTGGAGCACGTATGGCCCCATTGAGGGGCCTGGCAGCAGCCTCTGGAAATCCAGCGATGGTGGCAATTCGTGGAAGGTGGTCTCGGGCCACGGTCTGCCCGAAACGCAATGGGGACGTTCCGGCATAGCCACGGCGCGCGGCCGCGTCTATCTGTTGCTGGACGCCGGCACGGGCAGCGGCCTCTACCGCTCCGACGACGCCGGCGCTACCTGGACTCGTACCGCCAACGAGGCGCGCCTCACCAGCCGCCAGTGGTACTTCGCCGGCATAACGGCGGACCCGAATAACCCCGACAATGTCTACGTCCCGAACGTGTCGCTCTACCGTTCTACCGACGGCGGCAAGACGTTTCAGGTGCTGAAGGGAGCGCCAGGGGGCGACGACTATCACTACCTCTGGATTGATCCAAAAGACTCCGCCCGCATGATCTGCGCCAGTGACCAGGGTACGGTAACCAGCATTGACGCCGGCCGCACGTGGAATCCCTGGTACAACCAATCCACGGCGCAGATGTACCACGTTTCGGTGGACAACCAGTTTCCTTACTGGGTTTACGGTTCGCAGCAGGATAGCAGCACAGCGGCGCTCCCCAGCCGCACCGATTGGGCCACCATCAGCGACTACGACCGCCGAAACGTCGGCGGCGCTGAGAGCGGCTGGATCCAGCCCGATCCCAAGGACCCCGATATTTTCTTCGTCGGTAACACGTACGGCAGCCTGGCGCGATTCGATCGCCGCACTACCGAGAGTCAAAACATCACGCCCTGGCCCAGCGGCGGCTTCAATGCCAACATTGCCACGCGCAAGTACCGCTTCCCGTGGACCGCGCCTCTCGTCTTTTCGGCCGCCGATCCTAACGCTCTCTACTACGGTTCGCAATACGTGTTGAAAACCACCGACGGTGGACTCCATTGGACCGAGATCAGCCCAGACCTGACCGTTATCCCCGATAAGCCCGACCGCGGCGTTGTCTACTCGCTCGCGCCCTCGCCGCTTGACGCCCAACTGCTGTGGGCGGGAACCGACACCGGACTCATCCACTACACGCGCGACGGCGGCAAAACCTGGACCAACGTCACTCCGCCCGCTCTCACCGCCTGGAGTAAGGTGACTCATATCGAAGCCTCGCACTCCAACCCGGCCGTCGCGTATGCCGCCATTGATCGTCATCGCGTGGATGACTACCAGCCGCATTTGTATCGCACACGCGACTTCGGCAAGACCTGGAATAAAATCACTGCCGGCATCGGCGAAGGAGCGTTTCTCAACGCCATCCGCGAAGATCCGGCGCGCCCCGGCCTGCTGTTCGCGGCCACGGAGCGTGGCGTCTACACGTCCGTCGACGACGGCGATCACTGGCAACCTCTACAACTGAACCTGCCGGTGACCTCCGTCCGTGACATTGTGGTGAAGAACGCGGACTTAGTCATCGCCACACATGGACGCGGCTTCTGGATCCTGGATGACTTCACGCCTCTGCGCGCCCGCACGAACACGATGCTGATCCCACCGGCCACCGCTGTGCGAATCCAAAACCCCGGTTTCCTGGGAACGCCCTTGCCACCCGAGGTACCGCAAGCCAAGAACCCGCCCTCGGGAGCATTTCTCGACTTCGTGCTTCCCTCTCCCGCACCCGATCTAGTGACGCTTGAGATCCGCAACAACAACCGCGAACTGGTGCGTCGCTTCACGTCCGTCGATCCGGAACCGCCGCGCTCTTCGCGCGACCGGACCCTGGCCGATGTCTGGTTGACCAGCCCGCGCCGCCTCACCGCCAAGTCCGGCCACAATCGCTTTGTGTGGGACCTGCGATTCGGGTCAGCGGACGGTCCGCTGGTGCTGCCCGGTTCCTACGCCGTGACCTTGACTGCCGGAGCCGCGAAATCAGAACAGACGTTGAAGGTTGTGCAGGATCCGCGTTCCCGCGCCACCTCCGCCGACCTACAAGCTGGCTACGACTTCGCCCGCCGCATCATGAAGGAATTGGAGCGTACAGCAAAAATGTCGGGCGCCACCGCGGCCGCCGCCCGTCGCGATCTCGCCAGCGCACTCTCCGTAGCCGTGACAGCGGATCGAACACCCCCTGATCAGGCAGTGCGGTTAGCCGAAGCGGCCATTAAAGCCCTCTCCCAGTAACTACGCCAGAGTGACCTTGCGAACGTCGATCTTCGCCGGGTCACTCTCGCCTAAACCCAGCAGCCCGGCAATCTCCACGTGCTCCGGTTGCATACGCACGAACCGGCTGTCCTTATCCTGGTAGGCCAACGCGATCGGTTTCATGCCCCTGGCAACGCGTTCGGCATCCAGCGCCGTCCAACCCGTACGGTCCATCGCCACCGGGTCAGTCGAGAAATACATGGTTTTGTGATCCCACATGTACTTGCCAACTCCGCCGCCAGGACCACCGTGATAGCCGGCGATCACGGCATCACCAATGTTCAGCACCACCTTCTGTCGGATGATGGCGTGGTCAACGATTGCTGGAATAAACGAGCCGCAAGAGTTGTTTGAGGCATTCACGTGACTGCGGCTGACGTTGTTCACCAGCCCGTGGGAGAGATTCTTCAGCGCCATCGTGATGCCGGCGGATTGATGATGCTTGAGCAGGCAGAGATTGAGCAGCTTGCTCACATCCTGGGTGATGTATTTCGCCAGATAGCTGCGGCGATGATGCGGATTAGTGGGGTCGCCCTTGGGCAACAGTAGCGGCAATTCCACGAAATGCTGCTCATCATACCCCGCCATATCAAGCTGCATCTCGTCATAGGCGTCCGTGGCGGCTGTCCAGCGCACACCTTCCGGCAGCCATTTCACAAAGCCCGCTTGCTCAAACTCGCGCTTATAGCGGTCATAGGCGACGATGTTCTGGTTGCGCACACCGCACTCATTCAAGCAGGCCACAATCTCCTGCACGGTCTCCGGAGAAGACATTACATGAGGCCGGCCAACCGGGTTCAACTTCAGGCCAACAACGTCGCCCTTTTGGAAGAAGACGCGCCAGCCTTCCTGCCACGAAGGCGCGCCAGTCAGCTCCATCACGCCTTTGTGCAGCATGTCTCGCACCGCGTCGCGATTGTATTTCCCGGCGGATACGCTACCGGAGTGCGATACGGCCACTACGCGTCCACGATACGGGCCAGGCAACCCCAGCTTCTGCGTTTGTGTTTGCGCGGCGCGCGATTGCATCGCGGCGGCGCTAAACAATGAGCTGGCAAGCAATTCGCGTCGGCCCAGTTTGGTCATGAAAGTAGTGTATCGCGGCGTCATAAGTTGTGGTAGTCTCGCGGCATGCCGCATCGTCGTTCCTTTCTTCAATCTCTATCGGGTCTGCCGCTGTTGGGCGGCTTCATTGGTAAGGAAGCTGCCGCCGCTCCCGCCGCCCGCGACTACCTCGCTGAACTCGGAGTCCGCACCTTCATCAACGCTGCGGGCACTTACACGAAATTGACGGCGTCCCTCATGCAGCCGGAAGTGGTTCAGGCGATTCAACAAACCTCGCACCACTTTTGCGACCTAGTGGAATTGCAGGACGCCGTGGGAGCGCGTATCGCCAAAATGGTGGGTGCGGAAGCCGCTATGGTCACCTCCGGCGCCGCCGGCGCCCTCACCGTCGGCACTGCTGGCTGTATCACCGGCAAAGACCAGAAAGCCATTCTCAGCCTGCCCGATCTCACCGGCTTGAAGAACGAAGTAATCGTGCAGAAAACCCATCGCTATGGTTACGACCATGCGGTCCGCGCGTGCGGCGTAAAGATGGTGGAAGTGGAAACCGCCGAGGAGTTGGAAGCAGCCATCAATCCGCGTACCGCGATGATGCTCTTCTTCAACAACAATGACCCTGTTGGCAAAATCCGTTCCGCGGAGTTCGGGGCGCTCGGCAAGAAGCACGGCGTGCCTACGTTCAATGACGCCTCCGCCGACGCCTTACCCATATCTAACTTTCAGAAGTATGGCGGCATCTTCGATCTCGTCACATTTTCCGGAGGCAAAGGAATACGCGGCCCGCAGAGCGCCGGCATTCTTTACGGGCGCAAGGATCTGATCGAGGCGGCCCGCCTTAACACTGCGCCGTACTCGGAAACCATCTCCCGTGGCATGAAGGTGAATAAGGAAGAGATGGTCGGCATGATGGTGGCTTTGGAACTTCATCTCAATCGCGACCATGACGCCGAGTGGAAAGAATGGGAACGCCGCGTGAAGATCATTACCGATTCCGTGAGCGGTGTGAAGTCCCTCAAGCACGAGGTGGAGGTGCCCGAGATCGCCAACCATACCCCGCATCTGAAGCTGATGTGGGATCAGGATGCGATTAAAATCACGCCGCCGGAGGTGATGCAGAAGCTGAGAGAGGGCAAGCCTTCGATTGAGGCCTGCCCGGCAACAAACAAGGATCAACTCGTCTTCACCGTCTGGATGCTGAAGGCCGGTGAAGCGGAAGTGGTGGCGCGGCGTGTCCGCGAGATCCTCAAAGCCGCTTAGATAAAGGCGATTACGTCCATCTCAACGAGCGAATTACCGGGAATCCCGCCGGCAGCGGCGATGGTCGTCCGCACCGGCGGTTCCTGGCCGAAGCGTCCCTTGAACACCTCGTTCATCGCTTCCCAATCTTTGATGTCGTTGAGGTAGACGTTGCACTTCAATACCTTATCCATCGACGAGCCGGCGTTCTTCAACTCCTTCTCAATCTCATCGAGCACATGTTTGGTATGTGCCTTCACGTCGCCTTGGAAGTGCGCGCCCTTGCCGGCAATGAACAGCAAGTTGCCGTAAGACACGGCTCCGGAAAACAGAGGAGTGCCCTTCGGCTTCTCGCCCGTATAGTGCACCTTTTTTTTCGGACCCGTCTGTGCGGCGGCGGCTGCGCCCGCGCCCGCCAATCCAGCGGCAGCGGCTGTGAGGAAAGTTCTTCTGGCTTTCGGCATGGTTACACTCTACTGCAACTCCCGGTGCCGCGGGATACAATGCCTCCGGTATGAAATATTTGTCGGTTCTGGCACTGGTTGCCGCTGGCTCCTCCTTCGGGCAGCAACCATGTGATGTTCTGTTGAAGGGAGGACATGTCATTGATCCCAAGAACAACATCAGCGCGGTGCGCGATGTGGCCATTCAAGCGGGGCGGATCGCCGCAGTAGGCACAGGCATTCAGCCCGCCCCCGATTGCAAGATTGTCGATGTGAAGGGTCTTTATGTCACACCAGGGCTGGTGGACATCCATGCCCACGTGTATGCGGGCAGCGGCGAAGCCGGCTCATATGGCGGGGGCGACCTCAGCGTCTTCCCCGATGGCTTCACCTTCCGTGCCGGTGTGACTAGCGTGGCCGACGCCGGGGGTGCCGGCTGGCGCAACTTTCCTGACTTTCATACAAGGATCATTGCCCGCTCGCGAACCCGTGTTTTCGCCATGCTCAATATTGTCGGCGCGGGCATGCGGGGCGCTCTTTATGAGAACGATCTCGCCGATATGAGCGCTGAAGCCACCGCGAATATGGCGAAGGAGTTTCCCAACGTGGTTGTCGGTGTGAAGTGCGCGCACTACGCTGGACCCGAATGGACGCCGATCGAGCGCTCCGTAGAAGCCGGCCGGCTGGCCAATATCCCGGTGATGGTGGACTTCGGCGAAAACTATCCATCGCGCCCCGTGGCGGAACTGGTGACGTCCAAGCTTCGCCCCGGCGACATCTACACCCACGTCTACTCCGGATTGAGAGGTGAGATGCTCGCATCGGGAGAGATGAACCCGGGCATGCTGGAAGGGCGCAAGCGCGGCGTTATTTTCGATGTCGGCCATGGCGGCGGCAGCTTTCTCTGGCGAGTCGCTGTGCCCGCGATGAAGCAGGGTTTTGGGCCGGACTCCATCTCTACCGATCTCCACGTGGGCAGCATGAATGCTGGTATGAAAGACATGCTCAACGTGATGAGTAAATTCCTCATCTTGGGGATGCCGCTCGATGACGTCATCCGCCTATCCACCTGGAATCCGGCGCGAGAGATCAAACATGAGGAACTCGGGCATCTCTCTGTGGGCGCACTCGCCGACGTGGCCGTGCTCCGTCTTGAAAAAGGGCGCTTTGGTTTCACCGACACCAACGGCGCACGGCTTGCCGGGGAACGCAAATTGACTTGTGAACTAACGCTGCTGGATGGTTGGGTGGTGTGGGATCTGAACGGGATCGCTAAGTCGGATTGGACCAGTCTTCCCTCCGACTACGGCGTCCAGCTCGACCCTCGCCTTGATGCCACTCGCGGGTCGGGTCGCCGTAGGCGGTAGACTGGAGCCTAATGCTTGCCGCAGAGATTATCGTCGGAGTTTTGCTGTTCGTCATCCTGATCGGGTTCACGCTGATGGTGGCCCCGCCCAACGCCTGGCTTTCCAGGCGGAAGAAGAAGTGACGGTCAGTCGCATCGCAGAGCGGCGACGGGATCTACCTTGGTGGCTCGCCGTGCGGGGATGTAGCTGGCCGCGAGAGCTACGGCGAGCATCAGCGCCGCCACGCAGGCAAACGTTAGCGGGTCGTACGGGCTGACCCCGTACAGGGATTTCTCCAGCAGCCGCGTTGTTGCCAGCGCTCCGATGAGGCCAATACCGGTTCCAATTGTGGCGAGGCACAGGCCCTGACGGAGGATTAGAGCCATCGCCTCGCTGTATTGTGCGCCTAGCGCCATGCGAATGCCGATCTCGCGCGTGCGCTGCACAACAGTATAGGAGATCACCCCGTATAGCCCAACCGCGGCGAGAAACAACCCGATCGCACCCAGAGCGCCTGCTACGGTGACCGCAGTCTCCTGCTCAAAGGTACTGGCCCGAATCAGCAGCCCCAGAGTAGATACGTCCAAAACTGGGACACTGCTATCCAATGCCACGACTTCAGCGCGCACGATGTCGGCGAGTTTCAGCGGATCGCCCGTGGTTTCAGCCAGCAGCAGCATGCCCCGATTTGACTGAGTATGTGGCAAATAGAAGTAAGATTCCGCAGTTTCCTGGACCGAGTTAATCCTGGCATCCCCCACGACGCCGATGACCTGCCGGTCGACGCCGGCGGGGTTATCCATCGTGTGTATGAACCGTCCTACGGGGTCTTCACCCGGCCAGAAGCGTCGCGCCATGGTTTCGCTAACGATGACGACCTTTGGGGTGCCAGGGCCATCGTGGCCATCGAAATCTCTGCCCTTCAGAAGGGGTATGCCAAGGGTGCGGAAATAGTTCCGATCCACGATATTGAATTTCACCTGCGGAGTAAACTCGCCCGCGGATAGCTGGCGTCCGGGTATTTCGACGCCCTGCGCCGTGCCGCCTTCAGAACCCCACAAGGGCGGCCGCAGCGCCAGCGTGACCTCTCGTACTCCGGGCCGCGCGCGTACACGCTCGATTAACTGCCGGTAGAATTCACGACCCTGCGCCTGGCCGGCGTCGGGGGGAGAGACGGCAGCCACCAGGACGTTCTTGCGCTCGAATCCGAGGTTCATGTGAAGACTGTTGGAGAAGGAGCGGATGAGCAGACCAGCGCCGGTAAGCAGAACAATAGACAAGGCCAATTGGCCAATTACGAGCAGCGTATGGGGCCGGGTTTGACCTTTGCAGTGCCTATGGTCCGAGGCGCGCCAGGCGGGGAACAATCCAAAGATCAAGACAGTGACCAGTGAGAGCGAGAAGGTGAAGGCCAATACCCTGGAGTCCATGCGGAACTCGTAGTGTGTTGTCGCGTCGCCTGGCGGGTTGACGGCGGCCGGCAGAAGTTGGATGGCCCAGACGGCCAGGAGTAATCCGGCCACCGCGCCCAGAACCGCGATGAGCGCGCTTTCGGTCAGAAGTTGACGCACCAGCCGAGATCGTTTCGCGCCCAGAGCGACCCGGAGCCCGATCTCACGTGAGCGAACGCCGGCGCGCGCGAGCAGGAGGTTGGCTACGTTCGCGCAGGCGATCAGTACGACCAGAGCAACAATACCCATTAGGACGCCGGAGGCGTAGCCTGCCCGCCGGAGCTTGAATTCCAAAGCGGAGTACAAAACCCCGCGCCGACCCCTGTTGAACTCCGGGTAGGAGCGTTCCAGGTTGCGGGCGATTCCAGCGATCTCCGAGCGGCTTTGCTCGACCGGTACTTCCGGCCGGAGCCGGCCGATTGCAGCGAAAGAGCGCCACCGGCGCTGAGACCGTTCCCCGTCGGGGCTCGAGTCCCAGAAACTCATGGGGATCCAAAAATCGGTATCGATCCACGGTTCGACGCCGCGAAAACCTCCAGGGGCGACACCGATTACGGTATAAGCCCGTCCCAAGCGAACGGCCTTACCTACGATCGATGGATCGGCGCCAAAACGCCGTTGCCACAAGTTATGGCTCATGACGACCACCGGCCCCGAGTCCTTGTCGCGTTCCGTGAATACCCGGCCAAGTTGCGCATTGATTCCGAGAACGGTGAAGTAGTTCTCACTCACGACGTTGGACATGGTGGATTCCGCGAAGCCATTGCCGGTCAAAATGGGACCGCGGCGCTGGGTGACGGCAAGGCCGGCGAGGGTCTGGGCATGATCATGGAATTCCAGATAATCGGGATAGGACAGTTCCCCGAGGGGATCGCGATCGGTGGCGAGGAACAAGTGCACCAGTTCGGCTGGATTTCGCACCGGCAGCGGCCGCATCGACATGCCGTCAATCAGACTGAAGACCGTTGAATTCGCTCCAATGCCCAGCGCCAGGCAGAGCACAGCGATGGTGGTGAAGCCCGGAGTCTTCGCCAGCATGCGCCAGGCGAAACGAGTATCTTGCCACATGGCAAATGCCTCCCCTTGTCTCCTCAATATGCTTTTCAGAGATTCAGGTCTTTAGAAGCAATTATAATGCCGCAAGGGAAGGGCGAAGGTAAAGGAATTCGCAATTATGCCGCTGATCGGGCTCGTCCGGTTGTGGGACTGACGCGTCCAAATTGGGACGATTGGAATCAGGGGGCGCCCGGCGAGTTGGCGCGCCGGTAGTCCTCGCCGACGATGCGATCGGCGATTTCCTGGATTTTAGTCCAGTGCAGACTGCTGCCTAACTCGCTATCTGACCCCGCTGCCAAGTTGGCCCCCCCAAATGCGGGTGCCGGGGGTGTCTTCGGCTTCCTGGAAAGCCTCCACCAGCCGCAGCACCTGGAAGGCTTCGTCGTCATAGGGTGAACCGCGAATGATGCTGTAGTTGTAGCGGCTCGTGTTTCGCGTGCAGATCATGCTGATCAGGTGAGTGTGCCCTTCGGCGGCGAGCACCAACCGGGCGGCCGGATCTCCCTTTTCGTCGGCGATCACGTAATTGTATGGCGAACGGTAGAGTATCTCCGGGCAGGCTGCGATGGCGGCCCGTGCCGGGTTCACGCTGATGGTGGCCCCGCCCAACGCCTGGCTTTCCAGGCGGAAGAAGAAGTAAAGGGCACAGATGGGCTATGCTGCCTCATTATGCAGCAAGCTCCCGCCTTTGGCGCTTTTTCCGTCACGCGCGCCTTAGCTTCCGTATCAGCTCGCTTCAAAGACCCTAACGGATCTTCCGCAGTCCTACAGAGCGGATCAGTGCGAGATCGGTGAAGTGGATCACCACGGGAGGCGAGGGGCTATGCCGCCACACGCCAACGCGCCGGGCGTGGTGCTATTGCGAAACACCTTCGACAATATCGGCGACATGGCAATGCTGGAGAGCGAGATTGGCGCGATTAATCGTTTGATCCCGGAGGCCAGACTAACGGTATTGAGCGACGACCGGCGGCTGGCTGAAAAATACCCGGAGTTGACATGGGGCGAGAGTGACGTGGTGCTGAGCCAGCCGGTCAGCGGGTTCTCACGAAGCATTTTGCGGCAGATGCTGGCCGGAACTCCGCGGTGGGCAAACCAGATGGCGGGGAGGGCGGTGGCGCCCGGCGTGGGAAGGTATCAAGCAGGGTCAATACAGCGATTTCTGGAGGCCGCGAGAAAGTGGGCGGGCGCGAAACACGAGGCGCCGATGACAGCACCGGAGCGTCGACTCCTGAAGAACCTGAAAAACGCTGACTTAGTGATCGGTGGCGGCAGCCTGATTGGCCATATTCCAATGATTGCCGACCCACGGCGAGCCGTGTACCAGGCGTTGCGACTGCTCGGTGTGAGGTACGTGCTTAACGGCTTATCGTTGACCGATGACTGGGGCGATGAGACCTATTCAGGAGCGGCGCTGGTGGTGGTGCGCGACGGGAGAGTGTCGGCGCGCCGAGCGATTGAGTGCGGAGTTACCGGCGAGCGACTGCTGACGAATATCGATCCAGCCTTCCGGACGCCGCTGACTGACGGTGGCGATGGCATTGACCGGCTGCAAGGTTTGGGACTGGAGCCCGGTCGTTTTGTGGCCGCGAATCTGAGGCAGGGCGAGTTTGGAGACATGGCGATCGATCGCATGGCCGTGGACGCAGTGGAAACGGTGAAGGCATGCGGTGCGAAAGCCGTCCTGCTCTTCGGCATGCAGAGTTTCCGCGATAACAACGATAAAGATTTGTTAGAGAAACTACGGGAGCGACTGAGGCCGCACGTCAGCGTTGCAATGTGGCCGGTGGATGCTGAGTACGGGCGATTGGTCGGGGTGCTGGCCCAGGCGCGTACGGTCATGTCGTGCCGTTATCACGGCGCATTGTTCGCGCTCGCCGCTGGCGTTCCGGCCGTGGGTGTGATCCCTCAAGCAGCCTACGACATTAAAATGAGAGGTCTCTTTGCATGGTATGGTCTGGAGCGCTTCTGTTACCCGTTGGGGGAAGCAATTCCACAGGCAGTGAGAAGCGAGCTGGCTACGGGCCACGGCGCATTGCGCCAGCGAATCCGCGTGCGGAACGACGAACTGGTGAGAGAGGCCAATCGGCCGTATGAGCGAATTCGTGGGTTGCTCGGCCTGACTGGGTGACGTGGAGTGGACTCGCATGGGTACAGATGGCGCCGATCAGGGGGCGCCCGGCGCGTTGGCGCGGCGGTAATCCTCGCCGACGATGCGATCGGCGATTTCCTGGATCTTAGTCCAGTGCAGACTGCTGCCTAACTCGCTATCTGATCCCGCTGCCAGGTTGGACCCTCCCCAAATGCGGGTGCCGGGGGTGTCTTCGGCTTCCTGGAAAGCCTCCACCAGCCGCAGCACCTGGAAGGCTTCGTCGTCATAGGGTGAACCGCGAATGATGCTGTAGTTGTAGCGGCCCGTGTTTCGCGTGCAGATGAGGCTGATGAGGTTGGTATGGCCCTCCGCGGCCAGCACCAGCCGAGCGGCCGGATCGCCCTTTTCGTCGGCGATTACGTAGTTGTAGCGAGACCGGTAGAGGATCTCCGGGCAGGCGGCGACCGCTGCCGTGCCGGCGCGGCCTTCAATCAACGCCTGTAGGCGGTCACACACTTCGCGAATCGTCTTCCGCACCAGGTCCGCATCACCCTGCACGCGTCCACGCCGCCGCTGCTGCTGATAAGGTTCAAAGACCCACGTAAAGTGGTTCTTCACCAACTCGTCGAGGCTAAAGGGATACAGTCCGCCGCAGACGTCGATCTTATTGTTGTACTGCACAATCCAGCGCAGGAGGGGAGTGCCTTCGGCGCGCTCCAGTAATTCGTGATATTCGAGGACGAATGCCGCCAGGCAGACGTCCTGGTCAGCGTTCCAAACCCAAACGTCGATGGGACGATGTTTTGTTTTGCGGAGCCATTTTTCCATCAACCGGCCCTGACGCACTGCGATGTAGGCTTGGAGCGCGGCGCTCATTGTGGCCTCACGGACAACCCCGTCGTGGTGGTCGAAGTGGACGTGCCGGTTAACGTGACCGGGGGGACCGTCGATGACCTCCAGGCCAATGGAATACTCCGGAGTATCGGTCAGGAACTGCGCCCAGCTCTCAAATCGCCGATCCGGCACGTGGATGGCGATGTTCTGAAACAAATCGGCCATTAAGTTTGGTTGACATCTTCAGCATAGCGGCTCTCAAGGGATTCGTGGGAGTAGCCGTCGATGCGTTACAGTGAATGGCGGAAAACTAATGTCAGAAAAACTCAAAGTTGCCGTCGCCGGCCTCGGCCGCATGGGAATGATCCATGCCCTGCACGTTCATGAACTGGCGGAAGAAGGGGCCTGCACCATTACTGCCTTGGTGGACGCCGATCTCAGCCGTGCCCAGGCGTTTGCGAAAGCAAATGGGCTCAACGTGGCCCTCTTCGCCACTGTTCAGGAACTGGCCGCGGCGCGCGTGGCCGACGCCACAGTAATCGTCACGCCCACTCCGGACCACCGGGAATGCGCTACCGCGCTTATCCGTGCCGGCCAGCGCGTGCTGTTGGAAAAACCACTCACGGGGACCTTGCAGGGCGATCGCGAATTCGCCGCGGAACTCGATCGTGACTATCCGAACGCGCTGATGCTGGCCTTCCAACGCCGCTTCGACGCTCCGCTGCAATACGCCAAGCAGTTGATGGAGGCGGGAACCATTGGGCGCGTGTTCAAGATCTACACGTCGCTTGAGGATTCCAACCCGGCGCCCAACGGGTACGTCAGTGGCGGCATCCTGCCCGACATGTCCGTTCACAACGTGGACGAAGTCCTGTGGCTGACCGGGCAGATGCCCACGCGCGCCGCCGTCATCGGCTCGCGTATTTACAGCCATAAGCACACTACGTCGGAAGAAGACTTCGATGATGCGCTGCTGTATCTGTGGTTCCCGGACGAACTGGTGGCGCAGGTGCAGGTGAGCCGCAATCACGTTTCCGGATACCGTGTGGAATCCATCATCTTCGGTGAGCAGGGTCAGATCCACGTCGGCCACTTCGATCAGAAGTTCTTCGACATCACGGTGGAAGTCTACGGAAAGCGTGGCTCGGCGGAACCGATCTCGCGGAAGACTTTCCCAATGCGCGATTATGGCAAGCCGCTGGCGGAATTCATCGATCGGTTCGGGCCGGCGTACAAGGCGGAAATCGCCGCGTTCCTCGATTGCTGCCGGGCGGGCACGCCCTTCCCGTCTACGCATCGGGACGGCTTGCGCGCGCAGGGAGTGATTTCGGCGGGAATGCGCGGTATTATCACGCCGGAGCAGGCCGCCGCTGTGGGTGCCTGACGGGCCGTACCCACCGGCTACCGCGATCCGAGTATCTCTTCGAATACGAGTTACGTTTACTTGGTGGTTTGCGGTACAAAGCTGAGTGAGTAAATCGCCATCCAGTACTGCGTGAAGGCTTGCGCTTCCGATATACTTCCGTACGGACTTTGTAAGTGGGGCTACCCAAGCCCCGACAATTCGTACTTGAGGTTACTGATTTGCTCTCCTTTCTATGTCCAAGCCGGTCGCTTAGGTGCGGCACGGTCTTCACTCATTTCCCTCGCCGGCTCCGTGTTACCCTGCCGGTTCTTTTGGCGTTGGCCAGCGCTTGCGCGCAGGCCTCGCCCTCACTTTCCCTCAACCCCGTCACGGCCCTTCAAGGTCAGAATCTAACCGTTGTATTAACTGGCCAAGGGACCCAATGGGTAAACGGCCGGACTAAAGTATCCGCAGGCGCCGGAATGACAGGCGGTACGGTTACGGTGAACTCCCCAACATTGGCGGCGGTGCCATTGGAAGTGGGCTCGGGAGCGGCCGTCGGACCGCACACCATCACCTTAACTACGGGGGCCGAGACGGTGAGCGCAACACTGCAAGTGACTCCCGGCTTGCCTGAAATTAGCCGCGTATCCCCCAATGTAGTACTTCCCGGCCAGACGGCTAGCATCTCCATTCAAGGCGTTTTCACGAACTTTCAGCCTGACGCTACGGTCGACTTTGGGGAGAATGTCACAGTTCAGGCAATCGCTGTGAACAGTGCCACTTCCTTAACTGCCACCGTTAAGGTGACGGCTGGGGCCGCCTTAACGGCTCACGACGTGATAGTCCGCTCAGGTGGACAGGTCTATCGCGTGCCTCTGGGCATCACCATTGCAATTAACGATTTGATTCAACCGACTGTGGGCCAGGCGTTTGCGGACTCTCCCGTTCCGCTGAACGCGCAGGTCATTCTCCAATACTCAAAGCCGTTCAAACGAAGTACCCTGACTGCGACTAGCGTCCAGATGTCGGATCCACTGGGCGTAGTACCGGTTAAAGTTACCCAGGATGCTTCTGGACGATATATCACCCTGATTCCAGAGCGTCTGCTGGCGGCGTCCAGTCCAGTTAGCTTTTCGGTGATTGGCGTCACCGACGTGTTCGGCAATTCCGGACCCGCGAACGGCGGGTTCACCACTGGATCAACCATAGACCAAAGTCTTCCGGTGGCGACTGCAGTTTCACCAGGAGATTCCGAGACCGGCGTACCGACCAATGCTGTAATCTCCTTGCGGTTGTCAAAATCCGTCGATCCAGCGAGCGCAGCCAGTGGCATCGTCATATCTGGTCCTGGAGGGATCCTGCCCGGGACACTCTCTTTCGACTATCCTCGCCGCGTTATCACCTTTCAGCCCGCGGTCCCACTGGCCCCGCAAACTTCCTATTCGGTTACTTACTCTGCTGCCCTCTCAGACACTATGGGTAATGGCATCGCGAATCCGGGTGTGCACAGGTTCACCACCGGCAACGGACCCGATAGTTCATTCTTCGACGCGATCCTGACCAGTCCTGAGTACTCGACGGTGAATGTACCTCTGAATACCTTGATTGGTGTTCGATTCATGCCCTTCCTCGACTCAGCCAGCGTTACGTCCACGATCACCGACACCAACTCGGTGCCGGTTCCAACGGTCGCAGAGCCGGGGCCCGATCCAAACGTGCTCACGCTAAGGCCGCTGTCGGCATTACGACCGTTTACAACCTACTCTGTGGTGGTCAATGCGTGTAGCGAGACGAAAGCCTGTGCTTACGTGCCGTTCAGTTTCACCGCCGGAAGCACCGTCGACACGCTACCACCAACTGTCACCACGATCAGCCCTTCCGATGGAACCTTAAACGTACCGGTGAATGGAAGGATTTCATTCCAAATGACCGAGCAGGTGGATCCGACATTCGTGTCCGACAGCATGATCCAGCTAACGCCACCGGTTCCCGGCAGTCTGCTGTTAGACAGCGTTATCGGCAACCTTAGCTTCACACCAGCCACGTACCTGGCCACCAGCACACAGTACTCGGTGTCGATATCCGGACTGCGGGACCTCGCCGGCAATGTGATGGCTCCCACTGCCGCGGGCTCCTTCACTACCAGCGATTCTGGAACTCCGGTCACACGGCCTGTCAAACTGCTCTCTTCCTATCCCGCCAACTCGGCGACTGGGGTACCGATCCGTACGCCAATCATCCTGAATTTTAATGCACCGATCAGCGCCGCGTTGCTTTCCAGGACGAGCGTCATGACCCAAGTAAATGGTTTTCTTTTTGCGGGCACGGTTGCGCTCACTGGTCCCAAGCAGGTCACGTTCACGCCCATCGGCGCGTTTCCGTCTCTTGCCGTGGTGACGGTGTCAGGTGAGGTTGTGGACTTGGCCGGGAATACAGGCCCGGTCTCCCTGGCGTTCACCACCTCCGAGACAGTAGATACGGAGCGTCCGCGTATTCTTTCGATGTCGCCTGCCGACGGCGCCGTCAACGTACCGCCAGCTACCCAAATCACTTTGACGTTCTCCAAGTCCATTGATCCGAACTCGCTGACGGGTTCCGGGGGAATTGCGGCGTTTGCCGGCCAACAGTTGGTGAGTTTTAGCACGACGATATCAGCCGACAACAGGACGGTTACGCTGATGCTGGGGAACGCACCGGCTCCTTCTATCATGTCGGTTGTCTTGGGACCTGGAATCACGGATCTATCCGGTAACGCACTCCAACCGACGCAAAGTAGCTATACAACCACGTCGACTTTGGATGCGACTGCGCCGAGGGTGACCCTCCAGATGCCAGCTATGGGAACCACCCTTACCGGGCCTACGCCGACGATCACGTTGTTCATGTCGAAACCAATGGACGGTTCTTCGCTGGCTGACGCCGTGTCGCTGATTCAAGGCGGCATCGTCGTGCCTGTTGCCGTCAGCCTGCCACAACCCCAAGCGATTGTCATCCAGCCATCTGTCCCGTTGAAGCCGAATCAATCGGTCTCTGTAGGACTGTCGGGCGCAGCGGACACCACTGGGATTCGCATATACGACTACAAGGCAACGTTCCGCACGGCCCCTACACCAGCGACTGTCCCGGCGTCCCTGCTGGGAACCAGCCCCGGTTTCTCGTCCACAGCTCCGACGGATACGGTGATCGATCTCCAGTTCAGCAAGGCTCTTGACCAAACCACCGTTAACGCCTCGACCGTAGTCTTAAGTCTCAACGGCAATCCGGTGGCATCCAGCCTGGAACTGAGAAACGGGCTGACAACCATTCGAATCAAGCCCAACGCTTTGCTCACACCGAGCGCGACGTATTCCGTGTCGGAAGTGGGCGTTCTGGACGTGAACGGGTTATCAGCGCCGATGGTGAACATGACTTTCTACACGGGTAAGCAACCCGCGGGGACTCCACCTGTCATCGTCGGAATCGCTCCTGCCGGCGCCCACGCGGTGGGTACGAACGCCTCTGTACGGGTCACCTTTAGCGGCCCAATTGACCCGGCGACAGTGACTGCCTCAACCATTCGGCTCGCCAGCCAGAGCGGTTTGATCGCTCCGGCGGACATCTGGTTCGATTCGATCTATAAGAACGTCACCCTGACGCCATCTGTTGCGCTTCCGGCAGGGACGGTGATGAAGATCACGGTGGATGGCGTGGAAGACGTTGCGGGCCAGAAGATCACGCCGCTGTCGGTTTTGTTCACCACCGGCGGCGGACCAGACACCGTGCCGCCAACAGTGGTAACCTCCAACATTCAGTCCTCTCAGAACCTCCCGGTCAATCTTCAGGTCGCCTACAAACTCAGCGAGGCGATCGACCGGCGGAGCTTGGCGGGTCAATACGTTTTGACCGACCAGTCATCTCGCGGGGTTCCTGGAACACTGTCGTTTTCCGCCGACTCCGCCTCATTTACGTTCACGCCGGCGCAGGCACTGAAACCGCAATCCAGCTACAACGTAAATCTGTCTTATCAGGATTTGGCCGGCAACCAAAACCATATCCTCTCTTACTTGTATACGAGTAGCTCCTCGGATGTGACGCCGCCGACGATAACGGCTTCCAATCCGGCTACCGGCAGCTCCGGCGTCCCTACCAACGTGAGGCTGGAAGTCCTCCTGAATGAACCCGCCTCGCTGGTCGACTTGTCGCACGTAGTTCTGAAACAGGGTGGTACCGTGGTGCCGATCACCGTCACGGCGGATCCCAACCTCGGTCCCTCGGCTTTGGTAGCGACACCGTCAACCCTGCTAAAGCCCGGGGTCGGGTATACGCTGACGGTTGGAGTGTCGGACACGGCCGGCAACGCAATGACGCCCGAAACGGTCTCCTTTTCTACCGCCGGCCTTCCACAGCTTGAAGCAGCGCAAGTAGTGGCGCAGGATCCGCCGCCTTTTGCGAGCAACGTCCCGCTCACCGTACAGCCATACATTACACTGAGCGTCCCGTTCAATCCCATCAGCCTGACCAGCAAAACGGCCGTCTACCTCGCACAGTACTACTGTGGGAATACGCCTGTTCCAGCTACGGCCACGGCCTCCGCCGACGGCAAGACGGTGACGGTTGCCCCCCTGGCACCGCTCAGTTCCTTTTCCTCTTACAACCTGTGCGTTGCAGCTACAGACGTGACAGGCAATGCGGTGAGCATCCAGTCGTATTTCAGCACCGCATTCTAGAGCGCATGTCCCAAGTCCGGCTGGCACACCCCAGCCGGACACCCCGCTGCGGCTCGCGTGGTATGATGAGAAGGTTTGTAACAGTCGGATCTCCCCTCGTTACAGCGAGTACCCTATGCCTAAACTCAAGACCCACAAAGGTGCGTCTAAACGGTTCAAGAAGACCGGGACCGGCAAGATCGTGCGGAATCACGCATTTGCCCGGCATATCCTGACTTCGAAGAGCCGTTCACGCAAGCGGAAGCTGACGCAGAGCGTTGTGTGCGATAAAACCGACCACAAGAAGCTCGCGCTGATGATTCCGTACTAGATTTCGAGATTTTCCGGCGCGCGGACGGAGCGCGGGGCACGTGCCCGAGCCGCCGCCACTTAGCAAAAAAGGAGATGAAACGTGCCAAGAGTTAAACGCGGTACCCACCGGAGAGATTCCCGCAGGAAAGTCCTGCGGCGGGCTTCCGGTTTCTTCCTCACAAAAAGCAAACTGCACCGGGCGGCTCAGGAAGCTGTCGAAAAGGCGCTGAAATATGCGTTTGTCGGCCGCCGGCGCAAGAAGCGCGACTTCCGCAGACTGTGGATTGTTCGCATCAACGCGGGTTGCCGCGCAGCTGAAATTTCCTACAGCAAGTTCATTGGCGGCTTGAAGAAGGCCGGGATTGAACTCAATCGCAAGGTGTTGGCGGATCTGGCGGCGAATGACGAGCCGGCTTTCCGTCAATTGGTAAACCAGGCAAAGGAAGCGCTGTCGGCAAAGGCCTAAATCGATGGAACTGCAAGCCGAGGACCGGGATACCTTAGTCGGGTTAGAAGAACGGATTCTCAAGACGGTGGAGCTGGTGAACCAGCTCCGCCAGCGCAATGAATCGCTGCAACGCCAGTTGAACGAAGCGTTGGCTGGAAAAGCGGACGCCGAGAAAGCAGTGGCGGAAGCCAGGGCGGATGCTGCGCACGCTATACAAGAGATGGATTCGTTCCGTAACGAGCGGAAGCAAGTGCGAACGCGTATCGAAAAGTTGCTAGGGCAGATGGATCTGCTCAGCGAGAGTTAGGCCGTAGGGCCTGCCGGTTCGCCGACGATGGACAACGGCGCCCCTGAAAAGAAGCCAGTCCGGATCACCATCCTCCAACAACCTTACACGCTGTTGGCGGCGGGAGACCCTCGTGAAACCGAGGAACTGGCGGCCATCGTGGATCAGTTGATGACGTCCATCGCCGGCAAGGCGCGTAACATGGACACCAACCGCGTGTTCGTGATGGCTTGTCTTCACTTGGCGGATCAAGTGCGCACAGCGGAACGCGAACTGGATCTGCTGCGCGCGAAGACGTCGGCAATGGCCGATCTGCTTAAGGACACGCTGGAACCTGAATAGGCTCACTTCGCCCCGACACAGACAACGAGACAGGTGATGTCGTCGTACTGTGGCGCAGGCCCAGCAAACCGGTCTACGGAATCGAAGATACGCCTCAAATTGGCGACGGCATTGGGAGTCCTGAGCGCGGAAACCTCCCTTGCCAGCCGGTCCTCGCCAAACTCTGCTCCCGATTCGTTCACGGCCTCGACAACTCCATCGGTGTAAATATAGAGGGAATCACCTGCCTGCAAATGGTTGCACCCACTCGTGTACTGGGAAAATGCGAAGGCGCCGAGCGGAAGTCCGCCGTCCGCCAGCCGGTCAATGGACCCGTTCTGCCTGACCAGAAGAGGCGGATTGTGGCCGGCGTTCACCCATTCCAGCGTGCGCGAAGGAATGTCCAGTTCGGCGATAAACGCAGTAGTGAAATGACGCCCACCCCCACTGCGTTCACACATAGAACGATTGAGTTTGGTGGTCAGTTCGACAAGAGGTACGGGATCCGCCGCCAGAGTGTGAAATCCGGTCTGAATGGCCGCCATTAGCAGTCCAGCCGGAATCCCCTTACCGGCGACGTCCGCGACAATCAGCAGCAGCCTGCTGCCATCAGTGCCGGCGCGCTCGAATGCATCGTAATAGTCTCCGGCAACGGTGTTGGCGGGTTTGGTGGCGAATGCGATATCCATACCCGCAACCACGGGCGGGTTCTCCGGCAGTAGCATTCTTTGGATGTCGCGGGCAATCTCAAGGTCTCGCTTCAGGCCGACACGGTCGGCTAGTTCGAGCACCAGCAGCAGAAACAGGATGAAGGCCGCCGGTGTCGAGTTGGGTGAGACATGGAAACCGGAGTCAGCCTGGTAATCGAAGACGGGAAACACGAGCAGGACAACCGCCAACAAAAGCAATAGTCGCCGCACCGGGGTAAGACGGTCATACATTGCTCCGGCGACGGCGGTGACCACGCGGCCACGTCCTCTGCGGGCGGACCATTCCTCACGCAGGTCACGCCCTGTCTCCGCTGAATACAGGTTGAGGCTGCTGCTGGTTTCCCGGCGGAATTGCGTCCAAAGCTGCTCGGCGTTCAAGCCGTCGCTGGTGCGGCGCCAGAAGGAGCGGATGCCCGCCGTATGACGCCGGAACGTCTCTTCCCACTTATCAAGGCTCAAGGAGTCAATACCGCCTGTTTCTATGCTACCCGCTGCAACGGGCTGGCGAGGAGGGCGCCGGCGGCAGATGTATGTTACTTAGAGGCCTGCGCGCCTGCAATCACGTGATTCATGCTGGTGCTTGGGGGCCGTTCACATCCACCGGCGTTTCGTGCTTTGAATGTGGAGCGGGTTCGGGTAGCGGGTCGGGAAGAGATTGTTTCACGCGTGATGCCTTCAGCAGTCGGGCTACTACCATACCGAACGGAACGGATAGTACAAGCCACAGTAATACGCTGGCGCCTATATTCACCGCATGCATCCTGTAGGATCACTCCACATTAAACGTAGGAACAAACGAAAGTACCGTGCGCTTCCAGAGTCGGCCAAATAGACACAAACTACTGGCACGATGATCGCAAGCCACTTAGCAGTGTAAACGTTGAAACCAAATACTGACAGGAGTTGCTTAGAAAGTCAAATACTACGTTGCCCTTAACGGAAACAACCTAAATAGGAGACGGTGAGCTTTAGCAATGAGGACTCGGGGGCGACGGCAGGCCGTCCCAGTGGACAGCCTGCCTTTGAACCGGAAAGCTAGTTGCGGACGTTCTGAACCTTCGGCGTGGAAAGATATCCCACGATTTGGTCCTTCTTCACTTCATTCACTACAATCTCATAGGGCTGGCGAGCCTTGGCGGTGTAGAACTGCACGGGCTCGTTGAGATTCTTATCCTTCTTCTCCACCTTCTTATCGTCGGCAACGATTTGCAACGTGTAGCGGTTGCGCTTCATGTCGGCCTTGTCGAGTTTCAACGTGATGTCGCCGACACGCGTGAAGTCTTTCTGCTTCTTAATATTAAATTCAAAGATATTGCGCTCGCCAAGAGCCCTCAGCGCGGCAATCTCTTTGCCGTTGGTAGCCACCAGGCCGCTGGTGACACCCAGATCGCCAGTGACTCGCTTCAGGTCGGCGATGGTCTTATCCATCTCAGACTTGTTGGCAGCCACTTCCGACTTCACGGTTCCTACTTCGGTGTTCACTTCGCCAATCTTCGTGTTGGCGGCGGTAGCGACGTCACTGACTTGAGAGATATCCTTCTTCAGTTCCGCGGACTGCTTGGCCTGCTCTACTTCCAGTTTCTTGGCCAGCTCCTCGGCGTGCTTGGTAGCATCTACCTTCGCTTGACCGGCGGCCATGGCAGCCTGGCGACGCGCACCTTCCAACTCATCTCGCAGCGTTTCGAGGTTGCGGCGTTGAGTCTGCGTGGTTACGCTCGATGTCTCGCGTACGCTGGTGATTTCATTCAATATCTGTTCCTGCATTTTCGCCATCTCAGTGCGGAGATTATCGATTTGCACGAACATGTAGACAACGGCGGCCAACAGTGCGATCACAAGTCCGAAGAGGATGGGGATCTTCAGGCCGGGCCCGGTGGGCTGAGGGGGGGGATATGCGGGGTGAGATTCGCTCACGGGTTTTCTCTCCTTGACAGTACCAGAGTTTGCAACTCCAACTTTACCATTTAGATGGAGTTAGGCACGATAAGGGTTTCATGTTTGTGGACCGCCGGTGGCGGGGCGCAAGGCGGCGCGCGCGAACTCCAGAACTTCCTGCCTCGGAAGGCCGGGCTCAAAGCACCGGCGGCAGCGCGCTTCATATGTTCCGCTGGCGCCAACGACGATCAGGTCTTCTGAGTCCACCAGGCGCTGTGTGTGTTTCGCTGGATTCCCGCACCGCATGCAGATGGCCAGCACTTTGGTGATGGATTCAGCCAGAGTGAGCAGATCGGGCATGGGCGGAAACGGCCGCCCGAGATAGTCTGTATCGAGCCCGGCGATGATCACTTGTTTGCCGCTGTCGGCCAATTGCTGCGCGACATCCACCAGGCCTTGTCCAAAAAAGTGGGATTCGTCCACACCGACCACTTCCGTACGCCAATCGAGCTTCGTCAGGATCTCCGCTACATCCGCAACGACTGCGGATTTCATTCGCACGTCGCCATGCGAGACGATTTCATCGAGGGAATACCGAATGTCGATGGCGGGTTTGAAAGCCTGCACCCGTTTGCGGGCAATGCGTGCGCGGCGCAGGCGGCGGATGAGCTCTTCGCTCTTACCGGAGAACATGGGGCCGCAGATGGCCTCAATCCAACCGGCATGACCTGTGAATACGTCCATTACCGTATTATCATCAGCCGGGCTTCAGCAGGCCACGGTCAATGAGGCGCTCCCGCTGCGCGGGAAGGGAGGTCAGTTTTCGAACGGCCTCGGGCAGAGTAGTCAGGTGCTTATCGCGCACAAACGGGCCAAGCACGCGGGGCATGGATCCAAAAGCCCTGGGATGCGTGTGCGGCTCAAACAAAGGGCCGTCCAGTGACATCTCGCCGGAATCGAGGCCCACGCTGGTCCAAGGCTGCTTCCAGGCGTATTCGTTGTCCTGCTCGGAAGCCATAAAGTACAGCGCCGCTGTTTGTCCGCGGTCGGCCAGGACAAAATCAAACAACGCATCGAGGGCATCCTTTTTCTGCTCAGCGGCCACCTCGCTCACTCTTTTGCCGGTGTACTTCTTCAAGGCCGGTTCCAGCACCGATGAAATCATGACACCGGGCGCGCCGCCGCAATCGAGATAGAGGTTCTCCCAATCCTTGTGACCGGCAGCCATGTCTTGCTTAATACGCGCCCTTGTCTGTGGATCGCGTAAGCGTTCCAGCAGTTTGTCGATGCCGCCGTCGGCCACCCACGGCGGTAAGCTCGACGCAAGAGCCGTCGCGCCGGCCACATACGGATAGATGTTTGCGCCAATGTCCAAGCCCGCGTCGCGCGCCTTTTGAATCTGAGCCACAACGCGAGGCATGGATCCCCAACGCGACTTGCCGGAAACCTTGAGATGGAAGATCTCCACGGGAATGTGCGCTTCAAAGCCAATTCGAATGGCCTCGTCCACAGCCGCCTGCTCCGAAGCGCCTTCGCTCCTCATATGCGTGGCATACAGCCCGCCGTAGCGCGAGGCGATCTTCGCCAATTCGATCAACTCGCCGGTTTTTGCGTAGTGGCCGGGAGGATAGATCAACGCCGTAGAAATACCGAGGGCCCCGTCTTTCATGGCCTGGGCCGCCAGCTCCTTCATTTGATCCATCTCCGCGGCGGTTGGGTCACGATTGTCGTCGCCGATTACCGCTTCGCGGATTTGCGCCGCTCCGACGTACGTGCCGAAATTGATCGGGGTTCCTTCCCTCTCCAGGCGTCGAAAGTAGCCATCCAGCCCGGTCCAATCCACCTGCAGTTTGTATTCGTCCAACTGCGGCTTAAGGGGGGCTAGGGTTTGGTTGTTCTGCGGTGCGATAGACCCGCCCTCTCCGGTGATCTCCGTCGTGATCCCCTGGGATAGTTTGCTCAGCGACCGGCTATCTATGAGAAGCGAGAGTTCGGATTGCCCCAGCATGTCGATGAAGCCGGGCGCGACGACGAGGCCCGACGCATCAACCACCTTCTTTGCATCTGCTCCCGCCAGTTTGCCGATGGCCGCGATGCGATCATTCAGAATGGCGACGTCTGCACGATAGCCCCGCGTGCCGGTGCCGTCAATGACAGTCCCGTTTTGAATGAGAACGTCATATTGCTGGGCTGTGGCCAGCGCGGCTGCCAGCAGGATGACGGGACATAGGCGTATCATGGTTGCCTCCCGGATGAAGGGCTTTAGTATAGCTCCATTCTGAACTAACGAAAGCGATCCCAATCTCGTCTAAGGGGCGAGGTTTCCATGGTTTCCACGCTGCTCAAGGATATTCGCTATGCGCTTCGGGCGCTGCGTCAGAACCCCGGTTTCGCCAGCGTCGCGGTGCTTTCCCTCGCGCTGGGTATTGGCGTCAACACGGCGATCTTCAGTCTCTTGGACGCCCTGCTGTTGAAACCGCTGCCGGTTGAGGACCCGGCCAGACTGGTTCTGCTGAGCGATCCGGAAGCCGCCGGAGTCTCCATCGGATCTCAAAACGGCGATCGAAGCCTCTTCACCTGCGACGAATTTCGCAGCCTCGCCAATCGCAACCAGGTCTTCACGAGCATGTTCGGAGCGGAAAGCAATGCCAGCCGGACCAATGCCAGCATCAAAGGCGGCCCTCGCGAGGAGATGCGGACACGGTTGGTGACGGGCGAGTATTTCTCCACACTTGGCGTCAAGCCGCTGGTGGGTCGCTTCTTTACTACTGCCGATGAGACCGCACCCGGCGCCGATCCTTACATCGTGCTCAGCTACGCCTACTGGGACCGCCGGTTCGGGCGCGACGCCGGCGTGCTCGGCGCCAGCATCCAAATCCAGAAGACCTTCTTCAGCGTCATCGGCGTGGCGCCGCCGGGCTTCTTTGGCGAGACGGTAGGAGAGACGCCCGATGTCTGGCTGCCGATGATGATGGAGCCGTTGGTGAACCCAGGCCGCGACTGGCTGCACGACGATCCTTCGAAGGTGGAAAAGGTAATGTGGCTGGCCGTGGCCGGTCGCCTCAAGCCAGGAGCCACGGAACAGCAGGCAGAGGCCAGCCTGAATGTCTTGTTCCAGCAGTTCCTGAAGGACACCGCCGGTTCCAACCTCAGTGAAGAGCGGCAAAAGGAACTGACGAACCAGAAGATCAAACTACACCGCGGTGACCGCGGAGCTTCCCCCATGCGTGAGGAGTTTGGTCAGCCGGTGCTTGTATTGATGGCCGTTGTCGGCTTGGTTTTGTTGATCGCTTGCGCCAATGTGGCGAATCTTCTGCTGGCACGGGCGACGGCGCGCAACCGCGAAATCAGCATCCGGCTCGCGCTGGGCGCCAGCCGCGGCAGGTTGATCACGCAGATGCTGACGGAGAGCGTGATGCTTTCGCTGCTGGGCGGGGCGCTCGGTGTGTTGCTGGCTACGTGGGCGAATCGCCTGTTGCTGCGGATGGCCTCATCGGGTCCCAACCCAGTGGGCCTGAATGTCCCGCTGGATTGGAGGGTACTTGGCTTCACGGCGGCCGTCTCCCTCGGCACCGGATTCCTGTTTGGACTACTGCCGGCACTGCGGGCTACGCGCGTGGAGATTGGCGGCACGTTGAAAGACAACGCCCGAGGCATTGTGGGCGGCGGCGGACGCATTACTCTAGGCAAGATGCTTGTGATCTCACAGGTGGCCATTTCACTCTTGTTGTTGATCGGCGCAGGCCTGTTCCTGCAAACCTTCGGCAACCTGCAAAAAGTGAACCTAGGCTATCCGCGCGAGAAGATGCTGCTGGTTCATGTGGACGCCATCGGCGCCGGCTACCAAACGGCCACTCGCGCGGCGCTGTTCCAAAGCCTGCTCGAACGGCTAAGTTCCATTCCTGGAGTACGCGCCGCTACTTTCTCCGACAACGGTCTGTTCAGTGGGTCCGAGAGCGGTGACCGCATCACCGTGGAAGGATACAAGCCGCAAAAACGAGGTGATAACTCCGCGCGGTTCGACCAGGTAGGCCCCAACTACTTTTCAGTGGTGGGCATTCCCATGCTGTTAGGGCGCGACATCGGCATCCGGGATACGGCCACATCGGCGAAGGTCTGCGTGATCAATGAGACGATGGCGAAATTCTACTTCGGCGACCGCAATCCGATCGGCAAACACGTCACCGATGAGTTTCCGGATACGAGGGAAACTTTTGAGATCGTCGGCGTGTCGAAAGACGACCGCGATCATAGGTTGCGCGGCGATATTCCGCGCCGCTTCTACATTCCGTTTTACCAGGGCTTGGGAGGAACGCCGGGCTCTGCGAACTTTGAGATCCGCACGTTTGCCGATCCCAACAGTCTCATTTCAGCCGTGCGCCGGGAGATCGAGCAAGTGGATGCGAATCTGCCCGTGTCGAGCCTGGTGCCGCTGGGCGACCTGGTGGATCGGACACTCACTCAGGAACGCCTCATCGCTCAACTGTCGGCGTTTTTTGGCGTGCTGGCCCTGACATTGGCATGCATTGGATTGTACGGCGTGTTGTCCTACTCGATCACGCGGCGCACCAATGAAATCGGCATCCGCATTGCGCTGGGGGCGGAGTCCGGAACAGTGTTGCGCATGGTTCTGAGGGAAACCCTGGTTGTGGTCCTGGCCGGGATTGTCATCGGCATACCCGCGGCCTACGCTGGAGCACGGGCGGTGGCCAGCCAGTTATACGGGTTGAGCGCGGCCGATCCAGTCACCATCGTAGGCGCCACGCTCACGCTGGCCGCAGTGGCATTGCTGGCCGGTTATCTGCCGGCGCGGCGCGCGGCCAAGGTAGATCCGCTGGTGGCGCTTCGCTATGAGTAGCTGGTGAAGCGATACATCCCACAAGTTGCCAGATTGATCGGCGTTAGGATGGAGCTAGGAGCCGATTCATTTGCCCACCAAAGGCGAAGAGATCGTCAATAGCATCACCCACGGCCTGGGTGCCTTGCTCAGCCTCATTGGCCTGGCGGCATTGATCATGGTGGCCGCGCGGCGATCCGGCCCGTTAGGACCGGAGATGGTCGCTTGCGTCGTCTACGGCTTCAGCCTCCTGCTCCTCTACGTCTGCTCCACGCTCTACCACGCGATTAGCCATCGTGGCGCCAAGAGGGTGATGCGCGTGCTTGATCACTGCGCCATCTACCTGCTGATCGCCGGCACGTATACACCCTTCACCCTGTTGACGCTACGCGGCCCTTGGGGACAGTGGCTGTTTGCCATCATCTGGCTGCTGGCGGCCGCCGGTTTGATCTTCAAGTGCTTCTTAACCGGACGGCTTCAGATCTTCTCTACGGTGACCTACATTCTAATGGGTTGGGTGGGCATCATCGCCTTACGTCCCTTACTGGCAGCCTTGCCTTGGCACGCTGTCGTCTGGATACTGGCGGGCGGATTATTCTACACCGGTGGCGTGGCGTTCTTCGCCGGAAAATGGCGTTACGCGCATTCGGTGTGGCACGTGTTTGTGATGGCAGGAAGCATCTGCCATTTTGTGGCGGTCTACGCTTACGTGTTGCCGCGGGCTTAGGCGCGGCTACTTCAGTTCCCCGCCCTCAGGTCTCTTGCCGTTGCGTTTCCAATCCAGCAGTTCGTTGAACGCGCGCGTGGTTTCGGCCGGTGAGATGTTGCAGTGGCCGTCGTGCTTTACGTATTGCTGAACGAATAGGTTCGTTGTGCCGGCGCTTTCGGTGAGGACTTGGTATTGGTTCGGAATCCACGCCGGGACAATGGGGTCGTAGGTGTTGTGAACGGCGAGCAGCGGCGCCTGCAGGCGGCCCGTCGTCGTGAAGTAACGGCGAACATAGGCGGCGGCCCTCGGGTCGTCCGTGTACCGTGCCACTTTGTCGTTCACCATGTTGTCGTCGCCGGTATCCACATACACGGTGTTGCGGTTGTCGAACGGGTTGCCGCCGGCATGCTTGTTCAACTCCGCCAGCAGTTTCGTATTGAACGCGAGGAACATCGCCAGTTGTTGGTTGTTCTGTGTGCCGGCATAGCGACGCAGGGCGGCGGCTGCATCCGGCTTCTCGTCGAGCAGTTTCAGCAAGGGCGCCGTGCCGCCAGTGGAACCGGCGGGTGAAGGCAACGCGCCGGGGAAGTAGACGTCAAAGACCACTCGGACCTCGAAGTAATGCCGCAGCAGACCCCAGTGCGCCGGTCCTAATGCGCCGCACATCGCCAAGCCGCCGTCATACGCATTGGGATAGGTCTCCAGCGTCGCCGCCGTCAAGAGGCCACCCATGGAATGCCCGGTGATGTATGTCTCCTTCGGCGTTCCATGTTTGCGGAGGAAGTAGCGCCGTAGCGCTTCAGTATCCTGCATCGCTTCCGCCACCGCCCAGCCGCCGGCTGAGTAGCCGGACTGCGCCACAGCGAAGCCCTGTGTCGCCAGGATTCCGGCGATTCGATCCGGCTTGGCCGCGTCGAACTTGCCCACGCTATCGCTGTAGCCGTGGCAGTAGATTACCAGCACACCATTCCAAGCCTCAGGCTTGTCGATACGGAAAGCCGCGCCGTTGATCTCCCCAACCTCGATGGAAGGTTGTGCGAAACACGACACCGCAACAGCTATGAGGAGCAATATCAACCGCAGCATGTTCCACGGATTATACTCTCAGGAAGGCCAACGGGGGTTCGCTATCATAGTCTGAGCAACACCCTTATGCAAGATTTGAAGTCTTTATCTACATCCGTTCTCCTACATATCACCCAACAGTTGAGCGTTCCGTTGAAGAGCCTGGTGGCCACCATTGGCCTGTTGGATGAAGGCGCCACGGTGCCCTTCATTTCGCGCTACCGCAAGGAAGTGACCGGCAATCTCGACGAGGTCCAAATCCGCTCCATTCAAGAGAAATTGGAGTACTTCCGCGAGTTGGACGACCGCAAGGAGACCGTTCTTCAATCGATCGGCGAACAAGGCAAACTGACGCCGGAGTTGCGCGCCCGCATTGAGGGCGTTCTGGAGAAGAACGAACTCGAAGATCTTTACCTACCCTACAAACCGAAGCGGCGCACCAAGGCCTCCATCGCTCGCGATAAAGGACTGGAGCCGCTGGCTCAATTCCTCTGGGACCAGCAACCGGGCGAACTGTCGCTGGACACCCTCGCCGGAACCTTCATCAGTGAAGAGAAGGGTGTGGCGACGAAGGAAGAGGCGCTGGAAGGGGCCCGTCACATCATTGCCGAGATGATCAGCGAGAACGCCGAGTTCCGCAAAGCGATCCGTCAGATGATGCTGAAAGACGGCGTGGTCACCTGTCGCGCCATCGAAGGCGCCGAGGATCCTGAAGGCAAGTACAAAATGTACACCGCCTATAGCGAGGCGGCCTCAAAGATTCCTTCCCACCGCATGTTGGCCATTCGGCGCGGCGCCAAGGAAGGAGTACTGTCATTTGAAATCGAGCTCGATCCGGTGCAGCCGCTGGCGCACCTGAAGAACGGAATCCTCAAAGGCCCCGGTGAGTGCGCACCGCATCTTGTAGAGGCGCTGCAGGACAGCTATGAGCGTTTGCTGAATCCGTCTATCCAAACCGAAGTGCGATTGGAATTGAAGGAGCGATCGGACGAAGAAGCGATCCGCGTGTTCAAGGAAAACCTCGACAATCTGCTACTGGCGCCCCCCGCAGGTATGCTGCCCGTGTTGGCGGTTGACCCGGGCATTCGCACGGGCTGCAAGCTTGCCGTCATCGACGACACGGGGAAGTACCTGGAGAACGCGGTCATCTATCCGTTTGAACCGAAGAACGACGTGGCGGGTTCGATTCGAACGCTGACGGCGATTTTGGATCGCCACAAGATTCGCGCCATCGCCATCGGCAACGGCACGGCTTCACGGGAGAGCGTCGGCCTTATACAGGATTTCCTCAAGCAGTCAGGCCGGTCGGATGTGTTTGCCGTGGCTGTGAATGAGAGTGGCGCTTCGGTTTATTCTGCATCAGATTTGGCGCGCCAGGAGTTCCCGGAATTGGATGTCACCGTGCGCGGCGCCATCTCCATCGGACGCCGGCTGCAGGATCCTCTGGCTGAACTGGTGAAGATCGACCCGAAGTCGATTGGCGTGGGGCAGTACCAGCACGATGTCGATCAGAAGAAGCTGAAGCAGGGTCTGGAAAGCACGGTGGAATCCGCGGTGAACCGCGTCGGCGTTGATTTAAATACCGCCTCGTGGGCGCTGCTTCGGTATGTCGCCGGCATTAAAGAAAGCACGGCCCTGAAGATTGTGGAGCATCGCAATCAGCATGGCCGTTTCCGCTCCCGCGTGCAGTTGACGGCCGTGCCAGGCTTCGGCCCGAAGACCTTTGAGCAGGCCGCCGGCTTCCTTCGTATTCGTGGCGGCGACAACCCGCTCGATATGACCTCAGTGCATCCGGAGTCATACCCGGTTGTCGAGAAGATTGCTGAATCGTTGGGCGTCTCCGTACCCGATCTCATCGCCAAACCGGAACTGGTGGAGAAGGTGAAGATCGAGGGCTTCCAAACGGAATCGGTCGGCATGTTTACTTTGAACGATATCCGCGAGGAGCTGCGAAAGCCGGGCCGGGATCCGCGCGAGAAGTTTGTCGCGCCGCAGTGGCGGGAAGATGTCCGCGAAATCGCTGACCTCAAGCCCGGCATGGTGGTGGAAGGCGTAGTCACCAACGTCACCAACTTCGGCGCGTTCGTCGATGTGGGCGTCCATCAGGACGGGCTGGTGCATGTGAGCGAGCTGTCCAATCGCTATATCAAGGACCCGAATGAGGCCGTGAAAGCGGGGCAAATCGTGAAAGTGCAAGTGCTCTCCGTCGATCCCAAAGCGAAGCGGATTGCCCTCTCCATCAAGGCGCTGGAGCCGGTTCAAGCGGTAAAGGTGAAAGGACAGCCTCAGCCTAATCGCCGTCCTGAGCCGCCAAAGCCATCAATGGAAGACAAGCTGGCGCAGCTGGCTAACAAGTTCCGCACACGCTGATGCGTATCCTCGCCATTTCGGGTAGTCTGCGCGCGGCATCCTCCAATCGATCATTGCTGGAAGCCACCGCGCTGGCTGCTCCGCCTGGCGTGGAGATAGTGTTGTTTGAGGGATTGGGTGCGTTGCCGCACTTCAACCCCGACCTTGATATCGACCCGGCTCCCGCCGCGGTGACGTACTGGCGGGAGGCTCTTCGAAACGCCGACGCGGTTCTTCTGTCGTCCCCCGAATACGCTCACGGCGTGCCGGGAGCGTTGAAGAACGCTCTTGATTGGATTGTGAGCAGCGGCGAATTCATGAACAAGCCGGTAGCGCTGGTGAACGCGTCTCCGCGGGGCGAGTTTGCCCAATCCTCGTTGGCGGAAACACTCACCGTGATGATGGCTCGTGTACTACCCACCGTCATCGCCGTACAGGGCCGCAAACTGGATGCGGCAGGCATCGCAGCCGACCCCACCTTCGGGCCTGCCCTGCGACAGATGCTGACGGCTCTTGTGGAAGCGACAGGAATCAGCGCTTGAACTCCTCCCGGCGCACGTTCGCCGTTGTCCTTGCCGGATTCTCCGCTTTCATCCCGCTCTACGCAACGCAACCGCTACTTCCTCTGCTGACGCAGGTGTTTCACGTGTCGGCCATACGGGCCAGCCTCACGGTGACTCTGGCCATTTTCGGCGTAGCGCTCGCTGCGCCCCTGGCCGGCAGCATCTCTGACCGTTACGGGCGCAAACGCAGTATTGTCATTTCGGCCTTTGCCTTGGCGGTGTTCACCTTCGCCGCGGCATTCTCACCCCATCTCGACACTCTGATTGTGTGGCGATTCCTGCAAGGGATCTTCACGCCGGGCATCATCTCCGTGACCGTTGCGTACATCCATGAGGAGTGGGACCACTCAGAACTAGGACGCACCACGGCCGCGTATATAACCGGCACAGTCTTAGGCGGTTTCAGCGGGAGATTTATCTCCGGCCTGGCCGCCAACCGGTTCGGCTGGCAAAGCGCGTCTCTCGCTCTGGCGGTGGTGAGCCTCCTCTGTGCCACGCTGTTGTGGCGATGGCTGCCGGTGGAACGGCATCGGCGCAGTGATAGTGAAAACAAAGGCTGGAGCGCAGTAAGAGACCACTTGCAGAATCCGCGGCTGCTGGCCACTTACGCCGTCGGCTTCTGCGTTCTGTTTTCAATGACAGCCGCTTTCACCTACGTCAACTTCTATCTCGCCGCGCCGCCCTTTCTACTCCAGCCCGCCGCCTTGGGATCGCTGTTCTTTGTGTATCTCATTGGCGCGGCGGTGACCCCCACAGCGGGCCGCTGGATTGACCGTTACGGCAACCGGCGCGCCGTCGCCGTGGCTTTCGCCGTTGGCATCGGAGGCGTCCTGCTGACGCTGATTCCAAGGCTTCCCGCTGTCATCGCCGGCTTGGCCCTTTGCTGTACTGGGGTTTTCGTTGCGCAGTCCGCAGCGAGCTCCTTCATCGGCAAGGCTGCGAGCCGGAACCGCGCCCTGGCGGTGGGTCTTTACGGAACGTGCTACTACTCCGGCGGCAGCGCGGGCGCGTCACTCCCCGGGTTCCTTTGGCACGCTGGGGGATGGCCTGCTTGCGTGGCGATGATTGTCGCCGTGCAGGCACTCACTATAGGTCTGGCGCTGGGATTATGGAGCGACACCTGAGATAAGTCAAGTCCAGCAGGTACTAAGGACTTTAGAGTCTCTATGTACGTGTACAAATCAGGTGATCCCAGTGAAAATGGAGGGGCATGGTGACGTTGGTACGTTATTCTTACCTCCAGTTGCTGGATTTGTTAACCACCGTCGCTTTTCTGCTGTATGGCGTGCGGGAAGGCAACCCTTTGGTGCGGTCAGCCATGCACCTTACCGGCTCGCCCTTGGCGGGTTTATTGATCATGAAGCTGTTGGCTTTGGGTCTGGGCGCCTTCTGCTGGTACACCCAGCGGTTTCGCTTACTCGGCCGAATTAACGTCTTCTACGCCGTCGTGATCGCCTGGAACCTCTGTTCCCTTCTCCTCGCGGCCTTCTGATCGCAGCACGACGAATTCACATCTGACTGACGCGATCCTGCGCTAAAATTGCTGCGGCTTGCTGCGCATTGGCGAATCCATAGAAACGCCACTGGAGAAAGTAGATCAATGACCCTCACCCGCACATTGGGCTCGCGGCTTTGGACAGCCGCCGTTGTACTATCACTCGGAGCGGCCGGGTTGTATGCCCAGGCTGTCAACGCTCTACCCCCCATAGGCACTCCGTTCGCTGGTGACCCGCGCCTGGAGCCGCTGCCTGCCACGCCTCTCAACATGGTCGACCTGCCGGCCTGGGCGAACGGTACCGCGATTACGATGCAGTTCCCACCGCGCGTGAACGGACAATCGCAATCGGACGGCGACGGTAATGCCGACATGTACGTTCTCTTTTACAACGACAATGGCGACCGCGTGCCCCAACCCGTGATTTTGGAAGCGGTGCCGTATGGCGCCGCAGCGGGCGTGACTGACCTGATAGCGCGCCTTTTCAGCCCCGTTTGGCGGCTGCGGGCGGTGCTCGTTTCGCGCTCCTACGATCCAAACAACGTCCCGGCGCGACTGGATTCCGTGGCTAAGTTGACCGCCTCCAACTTGGTGACGAACGTCTACGGAACCAATGTCTATTTGAGCGCTTTTGTGGTGCCCGCCGGCTCCTCCCTAACCACGCAGACCACGCCCATCAACGGTTACTTTCAAGGGCAGGCTGTCCAGTTAGGCGCGACTTTCGTGAACGACGGCATAGCTCCACCGCAGACGCTCTTCAAATTTGTCAACGCTCAGGGAAACGTCCTGCCGTCGCTCGCCAATCCACAATTGGTGGCCTCCCGAACGGCCGGCAACAACTTCTTCAGCACGATCTGGGAGTTATGGACGGTGAGGGTTCCGGCGGGTACAGACGTAACCACGCTGAAATCCCGATCTCAGTTCTTGAATGCTACCGGCGTGCCGTTGGCCGGTTTTAAAGTCTCCGCTTCGGGCATTCGCATCAACGCTCCCGTGACTGCGGTGAATGGGACGCCGATGACGTTCGAGGATCCGTTCAGCCTGATTACCGACGCCAACGGGCGATTCACAACGGCGAAGTTCCCGTTCGATTTGCCGCAAACCACGTTCTTCCCGCAGCGGACCGCATTGATCGCGGAGACCGGCTTCCCGGTAATCGCCTCTTCGCCCGGCAATTTCCCCATCGTCGATCCATTCGGTAAGGGCAACGTCATTCCTGTGCTTTTGCAGAACCCCTTCCAGACCGTGACGAGCGGGCCCAACACCACGGGGCCGCGCATTCGCATCAACCAGGCGGATTTGGACGCGGCGGCGCAGAATAGCCCACCGCTGCTCCCCCCGGCCGTTGAAACGAATATCGCCAACCTTATCTCCGCTGGTCTGCTTAGCTCTACCTGGGCCCCCGGAGTTCTTCCGTATCAGAGCCGGCTGGCGTTGCTCGGCCGCGCTATTAACGAGTTCGTGTATCTACCTTCCGACGGCGCCAATTCCAAAGACGTCACCAGTTGCAATGCGTGTCACGCGCGCTCGCGCGTGGGCGGCACCGCGCGTTCCCTGTTTAACCTGCCTACGAATGGCACTGAGCGCAATGCGGGCAGCTTCTGCGGTTCTGGCGCAGCCGAGCTTCTCAATTCACAGGAACGGGCCGCAGGCATTCCCGGCCTTACCTTCGCACACGGTTCCATGGGTACCAGCGAGACGCTGCGCACCTTTTCAGTAATCGCCCCCAACACGCACTTCGGTTTGCAATCCGCGGAATTCGTCGCCAACCAGACAGGCCACCCGGGTGGTTTCGACGCCACCACCGACTTGGATCATGACGGCATTGCCAATGAGAAATCAGTGGGCGAGGTGACGGCTGAGACCGCCTGGATGATGACGCTGCCGGTGCCCGACCAAGCCTCGGCGGTATTGTTGCAGGTGCTGGGGCTGGACGCGGCGTCGGTTAGCGAAGGGAAACGGCGGTTCCGTTCCAGCATCGACAACGGGGGTGCCGGCTGTTTCACGTGCCACAAAGTGTTCCATGCGATGGGCTCGAACGTGTTTCCACTGAAGAACCCTGAGACCCCGTCGGTAACCAACCTCACGTTGACCACGCACTTCGCCGACGCCGACGATGTCTCCGACGGCCTGGCACAATTCGTAGGACAGATGGGCCTGCGTCTCTACGGCGATTTCAAGAAACACAAGATGGGTTCGTTGATGGCCGCAAGCGGCACGGATACCATGAAGACAGCCGAAGTGTGGGACGCCGGCATCTCTTTCCCTTACCTCAGAGCAGGCGACGGCGGGGCAGACTTACAGCAAGTGATTCTGGATCATGAGGGAGTCAATCTGAGTAACATCACGATCGTCCGAGCCCGCCAGCAGAACACGACGTCCGGCGGTGTGAACATCAGTAACCAGGCGATTCAGATCAAGAACAACGGTGCGACCACAATCCCCGCCAGCGCCAGTCAGCCCATCCGCGTCATCCTGGAAGGGACGGTGACTTCGGGAGTGACGGCGCGCAACTCCGGGGCGGCTCCCGATGGGACGAAGCGCCAAGGCGCCTTCTGGAACATTACGACGCCAATCGCGCCTGGCGCCACGGCGACTCTGCAACTGTCGTTCGTGAACCCCGTGTTTGCGTCGCTGCAATACGACCTGGCCGTGCAGACGTTCACGGACTATTCGGAAGCGGCCTTCAGCGCTCGCGGATTCCGCGATCTCTCCCCGGCCTTGCAGCAGAACATCGTGGACTTCCTACGCGCGCAGGTGGTTGCCGATGCAGTCGAGCAGAAGTAGGCGTCAGATCGCGTCGAGAAACGCTGCGAGCACCGGCTCGATGGCTTTGATGTCCGTCTGATCCTTGAGCGGGGCGTAGATATCGCCTCCGAGGTCGGCGGGCATCTTCGAGCCCGCTTCGCGGACGATCAAAACGTTCCGCTTGCCTTTGACTCCGATGAAATAGCCCGCTTCGAACACCACGTTGTCTCGCGGCACAGCCTGTTCCCCTTCGGCGAGGTCGTCGTCTTTGGTGAATAGAAAAATCCCGCCGACCGACCGTTTCGCGGCTTCCTCAATCTGGCCGAGGATCGTCCGCCCCGGTATGAAGTCGCTTTGCCAGTCCAATACTCTGGCACCCTTGCTTTGGAGAAATGTACGTACTTCTGCCGCCACGACCGAAGACTTGCCGGAATACCCAAGAAAGACATCGCGCCGTTCTTCCAGCTGATCCACCCAGTAGCCGAACGGAACTTTGAATTCATCGGTATGTAGCCACGGTACGTCCGCCTCGGGAGCAAACTCGCCCAGGTATCCGCCGAAGTGTTGATCGAACACAACACGCCGTTTCACATCCGCTTGGACGAAAACCAACGTCGGCAAACAGAGTGTCCGCGCCAAGGCACCTTCGTAGTGGTTGAATTCGGTGGGAAGCAGCGCATCCTTCCCGTCGGTGTCCTGAAACCTCCAGCGCGCCATTCCGATCACGACCGCCCCGCAGCAGCGCCGCGCGATCTCATCGGCGTCACGCGCGTTCCACGACTTGGCGGACGCCAACGTTCGAAAGCCTCGCGGATTAGTGAAGATCTCCGGGGTATAACCGAGCTTTTGAATCTCCTCAACAATGCCCCATTTCAGGTTATTGAGGTTCTTGGGCAACCACGAATCGGCGGGCAGACTAACATAAATACGACGGGTTACAGGCATAACAGTACCAGCTTACGACGTCGGTATCATATCACAATGCAGTCTGGAACCCTATGAAAAGGAAAGCTATACGGGAAAGCAGCCGACGCCGTGGTAGCATTAAGGATTACCCAACGCCATGATTCGCGCCTATCGGGGAGTAGTTCCCAAAGTAGCATCTTCCGCCTACATCGACCGCAGTGCCCAAGTGATTGGAGACGTGACACTGGGCGAGCGTTCCTCTATCTGGTGCAACACCTCCATCCGCGGTGATGTGAACAGCATCACCATCGGCGACGAGAGCAACGTGCAGGACAATACGGTGATGCACGGCGAACTGAACGTGTATCCAGTGGTGGTGGGCAACCGTGTCACCATTGGCCATTCCGCCGTCATCCATGGCTGTGTCATTGAAGACGACTGCCTCATCGGCATTGGAGCCATCATTCTGAACGGTGCGCGCATTGGAAAAGGGTCAGTGGTTGCGGCCGGGGCACTGGTGCCGGAAGGCATGCAGGTGCCGGCGAACAGCATGGTAATGGGAGTGCCAGCCAAGGTGCGGCGAGAAGTCACGGACGACGAACATGCTCGGTTTGCCGAGAACGCCCAACGATACATCCGTTACCGCGAAACGTACCGGGAAGAGCCGTCGTGATCCGCGCCGTTAAGGGGACGCGGGATATTCTGCCTCCATCCAGTGCGGTTTGGAACACAGCGGAGGCCGTGGCGCGGGAAGTCTTTCGCACCTACAACTATCACGAAATACGCACGCCGATCCTGGAAGAGAAGGCGTTGTTTTCGCGCGGTGTGGGTGAAGAAACCGACATTGTTTCCAAGGAGATGTACTCCTTTGAAGACCGTGACGGAAGCGTACTGGTGCTGCGCCCGGAGAATACGGCATCGGTGATGCGCGCCTACATCGAGCACCGCCTGGACCAGCAGCCTGGCCTGCAAAAGCTCTACTACATCGGCCCCATGTTTCGCCGTGAGCGGCCGCAAAAAGGCCGCTACCGGCAGTTCTTCCAGATCGGCGCAGAGGCCATTGGCTCAGAGTCTCCCGCTGTCGACGTCGAAGTAATTGAGATGGTGGTGGAGTTCTTCGAGCGCCTTGGCCTGAAAGGGTTTCAGATTCTGCTGAACTCAGTGGGCTGTTCCGATTGCCGGCCGATTTTCGTGGCCGCCTTAAAGGCGCGCCTGGCAGAAGTAAAAGACAAGTTGTGCGGGGATTGCCAGCGGCGCGCCGACACCAACCCGTTGCGCGTGTTGGACTGCAAGGTGCCGGAAGACCAGCCGATCATTGAAACCCTGCCTTCCATCCACGACTATTTGTGTGAGAACTGCAAACCGCACTTTGCGACAGTGCGCCAGTATCTGGACGACCGCGGAATCGGATACGAAGTGCGACCGAGGCTGGTGCGCGGCCTGGATTACTACATGCGCACGACGTTTGAGATTGTCCACGGATCTCTTGGCGCGCAGAACTCGGTGTTGGGCGGCGGTCGATACGACGGCCTGGCCGAATCCCTAGGTTCGAAGGTTCCTGCACCAGGAATCGGGTTTTCCATCGGCGAAGACCGGCTGGTGATGACTCTCGAAGAGAGCGATCCGGCCCGGCTGACCAAGGCATTGGACCTTTACATCGCGCCGCTGGGCGCCGAAGCGCTGCGACATGCGGGATTGCTGGCGCGCGATTTGCGGCGCACCGGCCTGTGCGTGGAAGTGGGCGCGGACGCCAAACTGAAGCGGTCTTTGGAAGTGGCCAACAAGCTGGGCGCGCGCTACGCCCTGCTCATCGGCGAAACTGAAATGAAGTCCGGCAGCTACCTGCTGAAGGAAATGGCCGCCGGAACGCAGCGCAACGTCAACCGGGAGGAGCTGCTTGTCGGCCTTGCCTCCCCCGTTAATTCGTAAAGAACTACCACATGCCTGAAAGTCCTGAAAAACAGACCTCGGTCCCACTCGACCTGCTTGGCGAACTCCGCCGCACCCATTCCTGTGGGCAGCTCCGCGCGGCCGACGCCGGCCAGCGCGCCCTTCTGATGGGCTGGGTATACCGGCGCCGCGATTTGGGCGGCGTGCTCTTCATCCACCTTCGCGACCGCGACGGCGTCACGCAGATTGTGTTCCGCAGCGAAGTCGCGCCGGAAGTCCACGACAAAGCGGATATGCTGCGCTCGGAGTTCGTGATCGCGGTGGAAGGCCACGTCGAACTGCGATCGAAAGAGACGATCAATCCAGCGATCGCAACAGGCGAAGTGGAAGTAGTGGCTGACCGGATCTGGATTCTGAACGATTCTAAGACCCCGCCGTTCCCGATGGAAGAGCACGTGGACGTGGGCGAGGACATGCGCCTGAAATATCGCTACGTCGACTTGCGACGCCCGCACATGCAGCGCAACATCATCCTTCGGTCGCAGGTTTCGTTCGCCGTTCGCGAGTATATGTACGGGCGCGGCTTCCATGAGATTGAAACGCCGTTTTTGACGCGCTCCACGCCGGAAGGCGCGCGCGACTTCCTGGTGCCATGCCGCGTGCAGGGCGGTACGTTCTACGCGCTGCCGCAATCCCCGCAGATCTTCAAGCAGTTGCTGATGGTGAGCGGATTCGATAAGTACTTCCAGATTGTGCGCTGCTTCCGCGACGAAGACCTGCGCGCGGACCGCCAGTACGAGTTCACCCAGATCGACATCGAGATGTCGTTCCCGCAACAGGAAACCATCTTCGACGTTGTGGAGCCGATGGTGAAGCGGATCTGCGAAGTGGCCGGATACCAGGTATCCACGCCGTTCCCGCGCTTGACATATGCGCAGGCGATGCGAGCTTACGGAATCGATAAGCCCGACATGCGCATTCCGCCGTTCTATCCGGTGGAGGATCTATTCCCACCCGAGGCAAACCTGACGACAGCCGGGCTACCTCTAGTAGCGATCCATATTCCGAAGACCGGCGCGCCGAGCCGCAAGGAGCGGGACGAACTGAAGGCGTATGGCGTGGAGCGCGGGCTCCGCGTGTACGACGACGCCAAGCGTTTGGATCGGGATTATCCCGAAGCGATGGCGAAGGTGCGCGAGCGCGCCGGCGCGGCTGAAGATGATCTTTTGATACTGGCCGGTTGGCCGACAGAACCGAAGGGACACCGGCCCGAAGAGACCGTTTTCCAAGCCTGCGGCCAGTTGCGGCTGTTCGCGGCCCAGAAGTACAACGACCGGCACAAGCTGTTGGACCCGGCCGTGTTCAAGTTCCTGTGGGTGGTGGACTTTCCGATGTTCGAATGGGATGAGGAGGAGCAGCGCTGGATGGCCGCGCACCATCCGTTCACGTCGGTGCATGACGAGGATTTAGACAAGCTGACGGCCAACCCGGCCCGCTGCCGCGCGAAGTCCTATGACATTGTGCTGAACGGCGTAGAGTTGGGTTCGGGGTCAATCCGTATCCACCGGCGCGACATTCAGGCGCAGGTGTTTTCCGCGCTTGGGCTGAGCGATGAGGAAGCACGGGCGAAGTTCGGCTTCCTGCTGGATGCGCTGGAATACGGAGCTCCGCCACACGGTGGCGTGGCGCTTGGGTTGGATCGCCTTGTGATGATTCTGGCCGGGGAGACTTCCATTCGCGACGTTATTCCCTTCCCCAAAACGGCCCGTGGAACGGACCTTATGTCGGAAGCTCCGTCGACCGTTTCGGACCGCGCTTTGCGCGAACTCGGTATTGCGTTGCGCACAAAGGCGTAGAACCAGCCAAAAGCTTGCAGAGCCTCTCTGCGGTCATGCAGTGGAAGAGGTTCGATACCACTTTGCCGGCGAATGCGATGTCGAACGAACCATAGGGAGACGGCGCGCGCCGGCGAAACTCCTGCAGATTTTCCAGTCTGATCGATCGCGCTGGGATGTTCATACTCCGCGCCAGCGCGACGATCTGCTCGGCGCCTTCGCACGTGTAAGGGCATTGCGGTGAACTGAACACGGTGACGCCGCGGCCCAGCCCATTCAGTTTGTCGTCACGGCCGCTGAGGAATTTCGGATCTGGGCCGTCGCCAAACTTCAACACCACCAGATCGAGATCAAGTGGTGCCGTGTCCACGACGCGGAATCCCTGGCGTAGGAAGAAACGCGTATCCACCAAACCAAGTTTGTTCTTGGCGGTCACCGCGACCACGCCGTGCATGCGCTGAGATCGGGCATCTCTAACACATAGATCCAGCAATTCAGCGCCACAGCCTTGACCCTTTGATTTCCCGACTACCCAAAGGCAGTGAATGACCATGTATACCGGCGCATCGATTCCGCGCCAGGCAAACTCGCCGGGCATATATTCGATAAAGCCGCGTCCGCCCCGCGCGATTAACTTGATTTTCAGGCCTTCTCGGAAGCGCGCGCGCAGCCACGTGAGTTTGTCTTGATATCCCTGAAGCTGGGGTTTGCTCATCGCGCAGAAGAACCCGACGTCTTCCACGTTCGCCTCAGTCACGTCGATGATCTCGAGGGCGGGCATCACCCCCCTTATACTCGGGTGGGGAGACGGGGGCAAGGGCTAGCGGAGAGGTTTGCCTATCTCCCAATGATGACCATAGGGATCAACGAGGCGGCCAAGGCGCCAGCCATACTCTTCGTGAACAGGCCACACTTCTGTAGCGCCGGCAGCGATGGCGCGGTCGAACACAGCGTCCGGGTCGTCAACGGTCATCACGATGCGAATGGTTCCGCCGCCGAGAGTTTCCGGACTGAAGTTCTTGTGCTCGGGGGATTCGTCGGCGACCCAGAAATTGGCTGCGCCCACAGATAGTTGAGCGACCACGGAACCGTCTTCGGCATCCATGCGGAATAGCTCTTCCGCCCCGAAGGCAGCCTTATAAAAATCGACCGCCATCGCCCCCTTGCGAACAGAAAGCATAGGGGCGATGGCGGTGTTCATCGCTGTTAGGCCTTTACTGGCTTGTCGACGATCTTCCAGTTGTGGTCGTCGAAGTAGACCACCTTGCCGGACCGGTAGCTCTGCACGGCCATCGTGATGACGGCCTGGGCGCGCGCGGCTGTGTCGACATCGAGGGTCGGCTTCTGCCGGCTACGGATGCAATCCAGATAGTTGCCGACGTGGATGGCCATGGTGTCGGTTTCCTTCACCGGAATGCGCACGTCAGCCGTGCCCCACTTGGCCTTGTACTCTTCGTTCACCACGCCGCCTTCGGGGCGTACCGTGACGAACGGCGAGTAGCGTTCAAACTGGCCATGCTCCACCATGACGATGGTGCCGTTGTGGCCGCGGATAAGACCGGGAATGTGCTGACTGTTGGCCATCGACGAACTGAGAACCACGGAGTGACCCTTGGCGTATTCGGCGATGAAGTGGAAAGTGTCCGGCACTTCGCGCTCGTCTTTGAACACATAGATGCCGCCGCCCGCCATCACTTTGTGCGGGAACTGAGGTTCGCTCCAGCAAATGTTCATCGGCGCCATAACGTGGAAGAACAGATCGGTGGCGATGCCGCCAGAGTAGTCCCAATATTTGCGGAAGCGGAAGAAGCGATCGGCATTGTAGGGGCGCTTGGGAGCGTTGCCGAGCCACATCTTCCAGTCGATGAAGTCCTCACCCGTCTTGTCAGGGCCGGCATTGGCGTCGATCGGCCAGTTCCACTCGCCCTCGCTAGAGTTGCGATGGTAGGAGCCCTGGCTCATAATCATGTCGCCGATCATGCCGTCGGCAATGGCCTTCTTGGCCTGCCACCATTGGTCGCCCGACGTGGTCTGCGAACCCACCTGCAGGACGCGTTTGGTTTCGCGCACCGTATCGGAGAGCTTCTTCGCCTCTTCGATGGTGTGGCACATCGGCTTTTCGAGGTAGACGTCTTTGCCCGCGTCCATGGCGGCCAGAGCGATGGTGGCGTGCCAGTGATCGGGAGTCGCTACGAGGACCGCATCGACATCGCTGCGAGCGATGACTTCGCGATAATCGAGTGTGCCGAACTCCACCTTCAAGCGCTGCTTATTTTCGGTGACACGCTTCTGATAGACGTCGCAAACGGCCGTAATCTGAGCGTTCTTCTCCTGACCGAGGCGTTCAAATACCTTGGCGACATAAGAGCCGCGTCCGCCGCAGCCGATGACACCGACGTTGATGCGATCGTTGGCGCCGATAACGCGGCCGCCGGACATTTTGGCGCTGGTTCCCGGGCTGGCAGCTTTGGCAGAGGCTGCTAAACCAAGGCTCGCGCCAACGGCAGTGGCGCTTTTCAAGAATTCACGGCGATTAGATTCGGTTACAGACATCGAAATACCTTAAGACTCCCTCCCCAAGTCTACCCCCCGCAGAAGTAGGGGTCAAAGAGATTGCTTGGCCCGGCATTGGATGAAGAAAATTTAAGACAAAACGACCTTAATCATATATACTCCGGACAGACAAGGAGGGATTCCATGGCGAACCCCCGCAAGACTGTCATTGGTAGCACGAGTGTCGTGTTAGCAATCTCAACAGCCCTCTTCCCTATTGGAAGCCTGGGCGAAGGCCAAGCGTTCCAGGCAACAGCATCAAACACGAATCTGTTACCCTTCACCGACGCCAGTGGCGTCATCAGCAGCTACTCAACCACAGGCGCGATCGACTTCAAGAATCCGTTCTTTCAGAATCTCGGCACGAACCAGCGCACCTGCGTTACCTGCCACTCTCCGGCCGCCGGGTGGAGCGTGACCCCGTCAGATCTTCGCACCCAGTTCATGATGACGGGTGGCACGCACCCGGTCTTCCGCACCAACGACGGCTCCACATGCGATACCGTCGATGTCTCTACCGTCGCCGCTCGTCGGGTGGCGTACAGTTTACTGCTTACTAAGGGCTTGTACCGCATTGCGATTCCCGTTCCGGCCAATGCCGAATTCACCGTCATGGCCGCAGATAACCCCTACGGATGCAACAGCACAAGCACACTGTCCCTCTACAGACGGCCACTGCCCACCGCCAATGTGAGTTTCCTCAGCACGGTGATGTGGGACGGTCGCGAGTCTCTCGCCGGCAACACACTAGAGCAGAACCTGGCGCACCAGGCCAACAGTGCGACCATGGGGCATGCCCAAGCGGCGGCGCCGCTGACTGACGCCCAGCAGCACGAGATCGTCAAGTTTGAAACAGCGCTGTTTACGGCACAGGCTTTCGACTTCTCCGCTGGAAACCTGCACGCGGCAGGCGCCCTCGGCGGTCCCAAAGAGCTTTCGACTCAGCCGTTTTACATCGGCATCAACGATCCTCTAGGCGGCGATCCCACCGGTGGGCAGTTCAATCCGGTGGTTTTCACCATATACAGCGCTTGGGAGAAACTCTCCGGAGGCGGCAGCGTCCAAGCCGCGCGGGCATCGGTGGGACGAGGGGAGGCGATCTTCAATACCCGGCAGTTCAACATCACCGGCGTCGGTGGTCTTAACGACCTCCTGGGGACAGACCCGCTTCCGGGCACATGCACGCTCTGCCACGACTCGCCCAACGTCGGGCACCATTCGATTTCGATGCCACTGAATCTTGGCATTAACGATGTGTCATTACGTACTCCGGACATGCCTCTCATCACCCTGACTCACAACGTCACCGGCGAAACCATACAAACGATGGATCCGGGCCGCGCCCTGGTGACCGGAAAGTGGGTCGATATCGGCAAGACGAAAGGGCCTATTTTGCGCGGCCTGGCCGCGCGCCCCCCATATTTCCACAACGGTTCCTCGAGCACTCTTACGGAGGTCGTTAACTTTTACAACACGCGTTTTTCGATTGGGCTGAGCGATCAGGATAAGACCGATTTGGTCAACTTCCTGAAGACACTATAACGGCAGCCTGTTATTTGCCGCGGGTTACAGGGGACGCCGACAAAAGCGGAGCCAGATGCCGTCCGGTGTGAGACGCGGCGACGGCGGCGATCTGCTCCGGCGTCCCCTCGGCAATGACGCGGCCACCGCCGTCGCCGCCTTCGGGACCAAGGTCGATGATCCAATCAGCGGCGCGGATCACTTCCAGGTTGTGTTCGATGATGAGCAGACTGGCTCCGCTGACGATTAATCGACGGAAGGCGTCGAGCAGCTTGGTAATATCGTCGAAGTGGAGGCCCGTAGTCGGCTCGTCGAATATGTAGAGCGCGCCTTCGGAGGTGGACTGCATGAGGTGCGCGGCCAGTTTTACGCGTTGGGCTTCCCCGCCGGAGAGAGTGGTTGCCGATTGGCCGAGCCGCAGATAGCCGAGGCCGACATCCTGCAGCACCTTCAACCGATTCACCAGACGCGGCACGTCGGCGAAAAAGCTGATCGCCTCATGGACGGTGAGTTGCAGCACTTCATGAATGTTCAGGCCGCGGTGGCGGATCTCCAGAATGCCGCTCTTATAGCGCGTGCCTTTGCACTCCTCGCATACCAGTTCGACATCGGCAAGGAACTGCATCTCGACAGTGACAGTTCCGTCCCCCTGGCAGGTTTCGCAACGGCCCCCGGGAATGTTGAAGGAGAAGTGACCGGAGGTGTATCCGCGGCGCTCGGCTTCCTGCGTGGACGAGAAGACATCGCGAATGATGTCGAAGGCTTTGATGTAGGTGACCGGGTTAGAGCGGGGCGTGCGGCCGATGGGGGATTGATCCACCAGCACGATTTCGCGCACCAGGTCGGCGCGATCCATGCGCGTACAGGTGACGCGTGCGGTCTGTTCCGGCGGCGTGTCGTCGGTCACCTCCGCGGGCGTCTGCTTGTGGCGGGCTTGGAGCGATTTATAGATAACATCGTGAACGAGCGTGGATTTACCGGACCCGGAAACTCCAGTCACCACCACCATCATGTCCAGGGGAATGGTGACGTCGATGCCCTTCAGGTTGTTAGCCCGGGCGCCATAGAACTTCAGTGTGCGTTTGGGATGGACGCGCCGTGGCTTGGTGAGTTCGCCCGTTGTGGTCAATTCACCGCGCAGGTAGCGGCCGGTGAGTGAGTGATTTTTCGGCGAAAGGACCTGCGCGTAGGTACCCTCGAAGACAACCTGGCCGCCGTTTTCACCGGCGCCGGGCCCGAGGTCGAGGATGTGATCAGCGGCGCGCATGACGTCGGCGTCATGCTCCACCACAATGATCGTGTTGCCGAGTTCGCGCAGATCGTGGAGGATGCGGATCAGACGGCCGGTGTCGCGTGGATGGAGACCCACTGACGGCTCATCGAGGACGTAGATGGCGCCCACTAGACGCGAGCCGAGGCAGGTGGCGAGTTGGATTCGCTGTGCTTCGCCTCCGGATAGCGTGGCTGAAAGCCGGTCGAGCGTGAGGTATTCCAGGCCAACATCGTTCAGGAACTGAAGGCGTTGGCGGATCTCAACCAGCACCTTGCCGGCGATAGCCTGTTCTTCGGTGGAAAGTTGCAGGGTCTCGAAGAACAATTTGGCGCAACCGATGTTCTTGTGGGCGAGGTCGGCAATGTTCGCGTCGCCTACGCGGATGTTAAGAGCGTCTTGACGCAGGCGCGATCCCTTGCAATCCGGGCAGGTGGTGTAACCGCGATAGCGGCTGAGGAACACGCGGACGTGTACCTTATACTTCTTGGTCTCCACTTCATTGAAGAACTTGCGCACGCCGGCTGTGACCACGTCGCGTTCGGCGGCAGTGAGGTCACAGTAAGGGACGTCGAGACGCACTTTGCCTCGTGCCATGCGGCGGAATTCGTCCTGGAACCACTCGTACTGAGGCTTGGTCCACGGACTGACGGCGCCACCGTTGATGGATAACGATTGGTCCGGGACGACAAGACCCATATCGAAGTCGATGGTGTTGCCGAAGCCCTGACAGCGCGGGCAAGCTCCGAATGGATTGTTGAAGCTGAACAGGCGCGGCTCCGGGTCCATGAACTCGGTACCGCACGTCTTACAAGCGAATTTCTCGCTGAAACGGAGGCGGCGAGGGTTGGCTTCGCCGGCTTGCTCAAAAATGACTTCGCCGGCTTCGCGGTAGCAGATTTCGAGCGAATCGACGATGCGCTGGTGCAGGTCGGCTTGGATGGAGATTCGGTCCACCAGGGCGTAAAGAGGCTGGCTGAAATCGATATCGAGCAGCGATTCGGGTGTGGAGAATTCGAAGGTGCGGCCAGCCTGATAGAGACGATTAAAGCCCTTGCCACGCAGTTCAAAAAGGTGGTCGCGAAGCGTGTTGGCCTGCTTTTCGACGATGGGAAAGAGCACGTACCAGCGCGAGCCGAGGGGTTCCTGCAACATGCGCGCGGCCACGGGGTCCACAGTGTCGCGTTCCACTCGTTTTCCGCACGTGGGGCAGAATGTTCTGCCGACACGGGCGAAGAGCAGCCTCAGAAAATCGTAGATCTCCGTGGACGTGGCGACGGTCGAACGCGGGTTGCGCGTCGTGTTCTTCTGACGGATCGCGATGGGCGGCGCGATGCCATCGATCTCATCGACAAGGGGCTTCTCTACACGATCGAGAAACTGCCGGGCGTAGGCCGAAAGCGATTCCACATAGCGGCGCTGACCTTCGGCGTAAATGGTGTCGAAGACGAGCGACGATTTACCGGAGCCGGAGACGCCCGTGACTACGGTGAGCTTGTCGTGCGGCAGGTCAACGGACACGTTCTTCAGATTGTGGACCTTGGCGCCGCGGATACGGATGGATTGTTCGCTCACGAGAGGTGGTATGTCTTAAGTATACCAACCACGTCTCAAATCCCTTCTTTTCGGCGCGCTCTCACCGAGTGGTATCGCCATGCGCATCGCAAGCTGCCGTGGCGCGAGACGCGCGATCCGTATCGCGTGTGGCTGTCAGAGATCATGCTGCAGCAGACGCGCGTGGCGGCGGCGCTGCGTTACTATCAGCGGTTCCTGGAGAGGTTCCCGACGGTGGATGCGCTGGCGGCCGCACCGGAGCAGGATCTGCTGGCGGCCTGGAGCGGACTGGGTTATTACAGCCGGGCGCGCAACATGCAGCGGTCGGCGCGCGAGATTGTGAAGATAGGCGGGTTTCCCGGCGATCATGAAGGAATACTGCGGCTGCCGGGGATTGGCGAATACACGGCGGCGGCCATTGCCAGTATTTGCTTCGATTTGCCGTATGCGGTTGTGGATGGCAACGTCCTGCGCGTGATCAGCCGGCTGACCAATGACGCGGGCGACATCCAATCGAGCGTCGTCCGCAAGCGGATGAAACAAGAGGCCGATGCTTTGCTAGACGCCCGGCAGCCATCGGTTTTCAACCAGGCCATGATGGAGCTTGGCGCGCTGCTATGCTTGCCGAAATCACCGCAGTGCCTGCTGTGCCCTGTGCGAGAGTTCTGCCGGGCATCGGCGGCGGGTACAGAGGCGGACCTCCCGGTGAAACTGCGGCGGATGGAGCCTTTAGCCATTGAAAAGGTACTCCTTCTCATTGAGAACGATGGCGCGCTCCTGCTATGGCAGCGGAGCGCGGAGAGCAGCCGCATGGCTGGTTTCTGGGAAATGCCGGAGCGCGAGCACCTGCCGAAGGCGCGCCTGACGGGTCCTCCCTTGGGCACCGTGCGGCACAGCATCACGCACCATCGCTACACGTTCACGGTACAGCCGGCGAGTGTGACGGCATTGCCGGAGGGATTTGAGTGGGTGCGACGCGATGCTTTGGACGATTTGCCATTGAGCACCATCGCGCGGAAGGCACTGCGGTTGGTATCTTAATGACGTGCTTGACCTAACGGAACACCCGCACCGCCGTTACAACCCGCTCTCTCGCGAGTGGGTTCTGGTTTCCCCACATCGAACAAAGCGCCCGTGGCAGGGCCAGGTGGAGAAGACGGCGCCGGAGGAGAAGCCTGCGTACGATCCGACGTGTTATCTGTGTCCGGGAAATCCCCGCGTGGGCGGCGTGAAGAACCCGCCGTATACCAGCACGTTTGTCTTTACCAACGACTTCGCTGCGCTGCTACCGGAGGTACCGCAGGAGGAGTGGCGGGTGGATGATGGGAAAGTCGCAAGAGGTGAGCCGGGCATCTGTCGGGTGGTGTGCTTTTCACCGCGTCACGACTTAACGGTCGCGGGTATGGATTTGGCCGATATCCGCACTGTGGTGGACGTCTGGGTGGAACAGTACCTGGAGCTGGGCGCGATTCCTTGGATCAATTCCGTGCAGATCTTTGAGAACCGCGGCGACATGATGGGGGCGAGCAACCCGCACCCTCACTGCCAGATCTGGTCAAATGCCACGCTCCCAAACGAACTGGCGCGTGAGCAGGATTCGCTTCTGGCTTATCAGGCGAAGCATGGGCGGTGCCTCTTGTGCGACTACGTGGCGAAAGAGGCAGCACTCGGGGAACGCGTGGTCTGTCAAAACGAGGACTTCCTTGCCGTGGTGCCGTTTTGGGCAGTTTGGCCGTTTGAGACGCTGGTGCTGAGCCGGCGGCATTTGACGGCCCTAGACCAATTGACCGATGCCGAGCGGACGTCGCTGGCTGCGATCATGAAGAGCTTGACGTCGCGGTATGACCGGCTGTTCGACGTCTCCTTCCCGTACAGCATGGGGTTCCACCAGCGACCCACGGATGGCGAGACTCACGGGGAGCACCACTTCCACGCGCACTACTATCCGCCGCTGTTACGGTCCGCTACGGTGCGGAAGTTCCTCGTCGGCTATGAGATGCTGGCAACGCCGCAGCGAGATATCACGCCGGAATCCGCGGCGGCACGACTGCGGGCGGTGCTTTAAAGGAAGCGCTTGAGGAAGGCCATCACTTCGGCACGGCCTTCGGGCGTCTCTTCATGAGCCACTTCGTAGCGCAGCAACTTCCAGTGATCTGGGTGGCTGGCCTTTGCATAGACCTCTTTGAGTTCGCGATCGATGCGGTCTAGGCCGGCGGTTGGAGTCAGCTTGTCGAGGTTACCGGCGAGGCCGAGATGCGGGCGCGGGGCGATGAGAGCGTTGATCTGCGACGTCGTGAAGTGCTTCAAGAGCGACGGGACGTAGTAGTAGACGCCGTGCCCGTTGAGGCCGTGGGCTTCGATGAGGGCCTGAAAGTCTGTTAAACAGCAGATGTCGATGCAGACTTTGAGGCGCTCGTCGAGAGCGGCGGCCCACCATGCCATCGTGCTGCCCATCGACATACCGAGGGTGGCGATACGTTTGGGATCCACTTCAGGGCGAGTGACCAGATAGTCGAGCGCCTTCAAGGTGTCGTAGACCATCATGCCCCACATCACTTGACCCTTCCAGAGCATGTCCTTGAAACACTCGAGCTCAGTGCGGGTGGAGCGTTCGCCGAAGATCCAATGGTCGATGCAGAGGGCGCTGTAACCAGCCTGCGCGATCGACTCAGCATACGACACGATGCCCTTCTTGGGCCGCAGCATCTCGTCTTTACCGAGCTTGTATTCGCCGCCGTGCCAGTGGTTGAAGAGAATGGACGGCGCGCCGCGGAGGCCTTCGTGCGGTGTGACGAAGTAGGCGGGGACAGGTTCGATGCCGTTGAGGTCGAGCACCAGACGCTCGAGGCGATAGCCGTTGCGCTGTTCCACGCCGAGCGACTTGCCGGAGACGGGGCGACGGCGCGGCGGGAGGTCGCCCATAAGGGCGTAGAGTTCCTCGCGGCGGTTGGAGGGTGGTGCGGCGCCGAGCATCGCGCCTGCCGGGATTGCGTTCATGAAGGTCCGTCGCCTCATGACCGTCTATGGTATGACATCGAGGCAAACGGGATCGTGGTCAGAGAGAGGAACGTCGCGCCCTTCGCGAAATTCGTGGAGGACAGTGGGGTTCTGGACACGCAGGCCGCGCGTAGCGAACCAATCGATCTTGAGAGGGCAACGGCCGTTGTGATTGCGCAGCGACCAGCGCAGGAAGGGGAAGCACCAGGTGGGCACCCATTCGAGCAGGCTGCCGTGAGCGCGCGGATCGTTGACGTCGTAGCAGATGGTGGGCTCGCCGAGGACGTTCGAGTTCTTGTAGTCAAAGCCGCGCACCTCCAACAGTTCGAAGAGCTCGCGTTCGAAGCGCCGGTAGGGATAGAGGTAGTGGTTGCGCATGACATGATCGACGCCCATCATGACGCGGAGCCAGAAGCCGAGGATGGCGTCGAGCGCGGACGAGGAATCGTAGGTGGTGGTATTCCAATCGCCGCCGATGATGACGGGGCGTTGGGTATCGAGGGCATCGAGGACGGTGCGCATTTGCTCGAAGCGGTGGTGCTGGGTGGAATGCGCGTCGAGGTGGATGGAGGCAGCCGTCACCGGCATGTTGGGTATGTCGATGTCGGCGAGAATGACGGTCTGAGTGCCGAGGCGCTTTTCGCGGGCGGCGAACTTGTCGATGCCGTTTTCAAGCGGAACGGCACGCACGCGGCTGAGCGGATAACGGCTGAGGATGGCATCGCCGTGGAGGCCGAGTTCATTGTCACCTTCGACGTAGCGCTCGACGCCAGAGCCGCGAACGAGGCTGATGTAGCAGGGGACGAAGGCGTAGTGAAAACCCAGTTCTTCGGCGAGAGCACGGGCGACATCGCGGTTGGCGGAGCGGGCCATCCCGATGTCGGTTTCCGTGAGCAGCAGGACATCGGCTTCGCGTAGGTGAGGGTGTGTGCGGAAGGCGTGCAACTGACCGTCGAGTTGGCTGCCGCGCTCAATGTTCCAGGCGACGAAGCGGTAGCGGGACTTCGCGACGGCTGGTGCAGACGCGGTCGAGGAGACCTGCGGCGTCTCCAGAACCCGCTTCAGACGGCTTTCCAGGCGGCGGTACGTGGGGTTAGCGAGAAGCGCCTGGGTGTCCCGGATGCCTTCGAACTCCTTCAGATGCGGCCGGATCTCATCGCGAACAATGGCGTGGAGGGATTCGATGGCGGGGTCTAAAGTACGTTCCTGTGATGGCATGGGCTGCGCAGAAGGGTTACTCCTCATCATAGAATACGGTGAGAGTGCTACAGCATGATTGACACACGGAAACGATTTATACTGACGCTGGCCGCGGCGGCGATGTTGATGGCGGCGGGTTGTTCCTCGAAGCCGGAGCCACCGAAGGAGACTCCGGCGCCGGCAGTGACACCACCTCCCGCGGAAACGCCCAAGGAGACACCACCCCCAGCCCCTGAGACGAAGAAGGCTCCCGAACCGGAGAAGAAAGCGGAGACCAAGAAGCCCGAGGCGAAGAAGGCAGCCCCGCTCGGGAATACAGCGCCGGCGGAGTTCCAGGTGAAGATGACGACCACGGCGGGGACGATTACCTTGGCCGTGCATAAAGCATGGGCGCCGATCGGGGCCCAGCGGTTTTACGAACTGGTGAAGTCAGGGTATTACGACAACACCGGGTTCTTCCGTGTGGTGCCGAACTTTGTGGTGCAGTTTGGATTGGCGGCGGACCCGGCGATCACGAAGAAGTGGGACAAGAAGATTCAGGACGACCCGGTGACTCATACCAATAAGACGGGGAGCCTGGTGTTCGCGACGGCAGGTCCCAATACACGGACGACGCAGTTGTTTATCAATCTGAAGAGCAACCAGTTCCTGGATTCGCAGGGGTTTGCGCCATTCGCCGAGGTCACCGACGGGATGGATGTAGTGACTAAGATCTATGCCGGGTATGGAGAGCAACCGAACCAACATGACATCGAGACTCAGGGTGACGCGTACGTAAAGTCGAAGTTCCCGGAGATGACGATGATCAAGACCGCGAAGATCGTCCAGTGAGCGATTTTAACGGATGCTGACGGAGGTGCTGGTCGCAGGCGCGCTTGCATCGAAACACAGCGTCAAAGCGATATCGGTCCCACTCGGTGCATTGCCTGGCAGGCGGACGTTCACCTGGGTTACGCCCGCCACCAATCCCGGCGTCGCGCCTGCGTAGGTCACCTCGGCGGGCACTGGTGGGGGCGGGTCAACGCAAATGGGGGTACAAGGTTCCGGCAGGAACAGCAACTGCGCGTGAACCGGGAGCTCCAGTTGGCCGAACGGCGCTCGGTTTACTCCGCCGTCGAAAATCGGCGGCGAAAGGGCGCCAGTTCCCGTCAGGTATAACGTGATCACCGACTCTCTTGGGGCTGGGTGGTCAGGGGCGTTTAGGGTGTCGTCCTGATTCAAGACAATGGGCTTACCGTCGGGAAGCCGGAAAGCGCCCGGCCTGGCGACTGCGGAGCGTGTCTTCAGGCAACTCCTTTCACCCTGGAAGATCACGCAGACCGTAACATCTTGAGCAGCCGTCGATAGTGCCCACGGCACAACGAAGTTGACCTGGCGATCTTGCACGTATAGAACGGGCGCCGGCACCCCGTTCACCGTCACTTGGACCCCCGCCAGCTGCGTCGGCACACGACCATCCTCCAGCAGGAACATTTGCGACTGCAGCGGACCGAGCCCACTTCCCAGCACACTCATGAGCGCGCCTGGGCTGGCGTAGACCGATTCGAATGTCGCCGTGTGGACCAGGCACGCCGCTGTCAGGCGCGTAGGGGACGTTTCCAGAGGCCATTGGAAGATGTTCTGATCCTCATAAAGCGGGTCCCATTCGATGGAGTAGAAGCGGCGCCATGGGCCACGGCTGACTGGCGGTCCCTGAGGCAGATTAAGAAACGACGCCATCCGCACTTCCCCGCCGGGGTCGAAGATCGTTACCACCGTATTGTTGCCCGCTTCACTGGGTCCATCCGCTGCATTGGCGGCGCACGGTTGGAGAGAGTTCAAAGTTGGGAAACCACTTCCGCTTTGGCCGAACAGATACGCCGTACCATCCGGATCTACGAACAGGGGACCTCCGGAAACACCTTCCACTGTGTGCTCCGCCACGAGACGAACAGCGCCAGGCGAGTATTTGCGGTAACTCTGTCGAAACTCGCTGCCGCCCGTGTAGATGTTCTCCGCGTTATCCACTTGAATCCACTGGTCCGGCGGTTGGCCAGTATATGTGGAGAATAGGACCGTTGTTCCGTCTCTATCGATCGACGCCAGGAAGCCTGTCTCCGCGATGTAACTGTCACCGGGCAGGGGCGCAACCGAAGGTAGATAGGCGCCGGGAGTGGTGGGGAAGTCGGGCGAGTTGGTACGGCCCGACATCACAAGCGTTCCCGAAGACGACATAACCAGTGCCAGCACGGTGTCGCGGTCGCCCATTCCACCTAACGTCTTGACGAAGTCGAGTTGTGATCCGGAGGGATTGAGCTTCGCCACCAGTCCATCCCTCAACAGCGGTGGCTGCCCCATGGAGACCGAACCACCTACGTAGGCCGCGCCATCCGAATCCAAAGCCAAAGCTACGATGTCGTACTGTTCGTCAAGATAGGTGCAATAAGTTAGGCCGGTAGTAGCGGCATTCCACTTCAAGACGAAGGACCCGAACCGCCCTTGCATACGGTAGGCGCCGGTGGTCGTGGGCAAATCCGCTGAGGTCGTATACCCCGCGATGATCACGTCGCCGGCATCGTCAACGGCCACCTGCCGGACAGTCTCGTCCTCGCTGCCTCCAATGGTCACAGCGCTCACGACACGTCCAGTCTGTCCGCTGAGCTTCAGAATATACAGGTCGTTCTTGCCCGCCGGGCCTATTCGCCGGAGGTCGATTCCCGCAAAGGGAAACGCAGGAGCGACGTAGGTGCCAACGACAAAGTAATATCCGCCGCGATGGACAACCAGAGGCGCCACGCTCCAAGATGAGTCGACGCTGGCCCGGTGGAGTGTAGCGACCAGTTCCGCCGACGGAGGTGAAGCGTAGAGGCCGAAGGCAACAAGGAGGCAGGGCAACAAGCGCTGCATACAGCCATAGTAGACGCAAAAAAGCCCCGGCTATGAGACCGGGGCTTTTTGTGTTAATCGGGCAACGTCCTACTCTCCCACACCCTCGCGGATGCAGTACCATCGGGGCTGAGGAGCTTAACTGCCGTGTTCGGGATGGGAACGGGTGGGACCTCCTCGCTAGGGTCACCCAAAGCTTGTAGAAACTTTGTGTTTAAAATCTTGAATATTGACGGGCGAAAACCACATTTTCCCTCCCGCTTTGGGCGGGAGTGCTCTTTGCGGGAGCGCGACAGAATCTGCCTTACTCTATGTGCAGAGTAGATTTTATGGTCAAGCCGAACGGGCTATTAGTAACGGTCAGCTTAACGTATTACTACGCTTACACACCCGTCCTATCAACGTGGTAGTCTTCCACGGCCCTTCTTAGCTTTCGCTTGGGAGATCTCATCTCGGGGCAGGTTTCGCGCTTATATGCATTCAGCGCTTATCCCAACCGAACTTCGCTACCCAGCTATGCCACTGGCGTGACAACTGGATCACAAGAGGTTCGTTCAGCCCGGTCCTCTCGTACTAAGGCCAAGCCCCCTCAAATCTCCTACGCCCACCACAGATAGGGACCGAACTGTCTCGCGACGTTCTGAACCCAGCTCACGTACCGCTTTAATAGGCGAACAGCCTAACCCTTGGGAGCTTCTACACCCCCAGGATGCGATGAGCCGACATCGAGGTGCCAAACCGGAGCGTCGATGTGAACTCTTGACTCCGATCAGCCTGTTATCCCCGGCGTACCTTTTATCCGTTGAGCGATGGCCCTTCCATACAGAACCACCGGATCACTAAGTCCTGGTTTCCCACCTGCTTGACTTGTAGGTCTCGCAGTCAACCTGGTTTATGCCTTTGCACTCAACCGCTGATTTCCAAACAGCGTGAACCAAGCTTCGAGCGCCTCCGTTACCGTTTAGGAGGCGACCGCCCCAGTCAAACTACCCGTCTACCGATGTCCTTCTCCCGGATTACGGGAGTAAGTTAGAACCACAGAATGCTCAGGGTGGTATCTCACCGTTGGCTCCCCCAAGTCCAAAAACCTGGGTTCAAAGCCTCCCACCTATCCTGCGCAGAACATCCCATAGTTCATCGATAGAGTATAGTAAAGGTGCACGGGGTCTTTCCGTCTAGTGGCGGGCATCCGGCGTCTTCACCGGAACCACAAGTTCGCCGGGCGGCATGTCGAGACAGTTCTCAGATCGTTACGCCATTCGTGCAGGTCGGAACTTACCCGACAAGGAATTTCGCTACCTTAGGACCGTTATAGTTACGGCCGCCGTTCACCGGGGCTTCAGTTCAAAGCTTCGCTTGCGCTAACCTCTCCCTTTAACCTTCCGGCACCGGGCAGGCGTCAGCCCCTATACGTCGTTTTCGACTTTGCAGAGACCTGTGTTTTTGTTAAACAGTCGCCTGAGACTATTCACTGCGACCTCATTGCTGAGGCACTCCTTCTCCCGAAGTTACGGAGCTAATTTGCCTAGTTCCTGGACATACCATCACCCGAGCGCCTTAGAATATTCTTCTCGTCCACCTGTGTCGGTTTGTGGTACGGACACCTAACACTCCTTAGAGGATTTTCCTGGCAGACAGCCGGGCGGATTTACCTATCCCAGCTTCAGGTTCACCCCGGATTGAAACCATTGCGCTCCGGAACTCACCCGCTGCGTCCCCCCATCGGTCTTGATCGTGTTTCGGTGGTTGCGGAATATTAACCGCATCTCCATCAGTTACGCCTTTCGGCCTCACCTTAGGTTCCGACTAACCCTGAGCGGATTAACCTTTCTCAGGAATCCTTAGACTTACGGCGACCAGGGTTCTCACCTGGTTTTTCGCTACTTATGCTGGCAGAGTCACTTCCCACCGCTCCAGCGCTCCTTACGGTACGCCTTCACAGCCGTGAGAACGCTCTCCTACCACCTAATTCTTTCGAATTAGATCCATAACTTCGGTATTATGCTTGAGCCCCGTTGGATTGTCGGCACCGAGTTCCTCGACCAGTGAGCTATTACGCTTTCTTTAAAGGATGGCTGCTTCTAAGCCAACCTCCTGGCTGTCTAAGGCACTCGACTTCCTTTCCCACTTAGCATAAATTTAGGGACCTTAGTTGATGGTCTGGGCTCTTCCCCTTTCGACAACGAAGCTTAGCCCCCGCTGTCTGACTCCCGTGCTTTCGTTCGCGGCATTCGAAGTTTGTCTGGATTCGGTAACCTGGGAAGGCCCCTAGTCCAACCAGTTCTCTACCACCGCGACGGACCACACGAGGCTAGCCCTAAAGCTATTTCGGAGAGAACGAGCTATCACGGAATTTGATTAGCCTTTCACCCCTACCCTCAGCTCATCCAAGCTGTTTTCAACCAACACTGGTTCGGACCTCCATCCGCTGTTACACGGACTTCATCCTGGCCAAGGGTAGATCATCCCGCTTCGCGTCTAATCCCAGCGACTCTACGCCCTATTCAGACTCGCTTTCGCTTCGGCTCGCTTTCGCTTAACCTTGCCACTGAGACTAACTAGCCAGCTCATTATTCAATAGGCACGAGGTCAGGCATTGCCTTGCGGCCATAGCCCTCCCACTGCTTGTAAGCATGCGGTTTCAGGTACTATTTCACTCCCCTCGCAGGGGTACTTTTCACCTTTCCCTCACGGTACTAGTTCACTATCGGTCGCAAGTGAGTATTTAGCCTTGCCGGATGGTCCCGGCTGATTCCCGCAGGGTTTCACGTGTCCCGCGGTACTTAGGAGCCACTGGAAGGAGGATTGCATTTTCACATACGGGGCTGTCACCCTCTTTGGCCGGCCTTTCCATGCCGTTCAGTTAACACTTTCCTATCCCTCTTTGTCACCCTCTCAACACTCCCCACTCCTCGCCTTTGACACGATTTGTGAGAACCCGCTGAGAGCGTGATTGTGGTCCTGCAACACCGGACTCTCCTTTCGAATCGTCCGGTTTAGGCTCTTCCGAGTTCGCTCGCCACTACTATCGGAATCACGGTTGTTTTCTTTTCCTCCAGGTACTGAGATGGTTCACTTCCCTGGGTGCGCTTCCCGCGGCTATGTATTCACCACGGGATATGCTGTGTTCACACAGCATGGGTTTCCCCATTCAGAAATCTCCGGATCACAGGTTGCTTGCACCTCCCCGAAGCTTATCGCAGCTGGCCACGTCTTTCATCGCCTTCTTGCGCCTAGGCATCCACACGCATGCTCTTAGTAGCTTGACCATAAAATTTACTCTAGACACAGAGTAAAAATATTCTATCGCTTCTCAACTGTACGTATAATGTTCACGCACAGCCTCGCAAAACTTGTAGTTTTGCCCGTCAATATTCAATTGTCAAAGATCTGCTTTGGAACGCTTTGCAACGCTCAACTTTGATCTCCTTGTTCAGGAGGTCAGGGTTGAATGTTGCCTTTTTGGGTTTTGTTGGTGGGCCTGGGTAGATTCGAACTACCGACCTCACCCTTATCAGGGGTGCGCTCTAACCAACTGAGCTACAGGCCCGGCTTTGTCTTCCGGTCTCGGTCATTTCCTTTGGTGGAGCTGACCGGGATCGAACCGGTGGCCTCCTGAATGCAAATCAGGCGCTCTCCCAGCTGAGCTACAGCCCCCTGGTCGCTTTAAACCGGCCATACCGTTTCCAGCATGGCCGGTTCTCCGCATTATTTTTCGAGGCCAGTTGGACACGCGACCAGCCGCACCAGGCGGCCGATCTTCGCTATAGATGTCAGAATCCTAAGTGGAGAACCGGACAGAACAGAGTCTTGGGCTCATCCTCTGCTGGAGGACTTCGCTTCTACTCTGCTGGAGCAATCATGCGCTTACTAACTACCGGATACACACAGTAGCCTGATTCAGCGATGTCACTCGCGTTTCTCTCTTAGAAAGGAGGTGATCCAGCCGCAGGTTCTCCTACGGCTACCTTGTTACGACTTCACCCCAATCATGAGTCATACCTTGGGCCGCTGCCCCCCTTGCGGGTCGGCGTGCGGACTTCTAGTACAACCCACTTTCGTGATGTGACGGGCGGTGTGTACAAGGCCCGGGAACGTATTCACGGCGTCGTTCTGATACGCCATTACTAGCGATTCCAGCTTCACGCAGGCGAGTTGCAGCCTGCGATCCGAACTGAGAACGGTTTTTTGCGATTTGCTTCACCTCGCGGCTTCGCTGCGCTTTGTACCGCCCATTGTAGCACGTGTGTAGCCCTGGACATAAAGGCCATGATGACTTGACGTCATCCCCACCTTCCTCCAACTTATCGCTGGCGGTCTCCTGAGAGTGCCCCTTGCGGGTTGCAACACAGGACAAGGGTTGCGCTCGTTGCGGGACTTAACCCAACATCTCACGACACGAGCTGACGACAGCCATGCAGCACCTCGACTCCAGTCCCTTGCGGGAAGTCTCTGTTTCCAAAGATGGTCTGAAGCCGTTCGAGCCCAGGTAAGGTTCTTCGCGTTGCGTCGAATTAAACCACATGCTCCACCGCTTGTGCGGGCCCCCGTCAATTCCTTTGAGTTTCAGCCTTGCGACCGTACTCCCCAGGCGGCATACTTAACGCGTTAGCTCCGGCACGGACAGAATGAACTGCCCACACCAAGTATGCATCGTTTAGGGCGTGGACTACCAGGGTATCTAATCCTGTTTGCTACCCACGCTTTCGTGCCTCAGCGTCAGTCGTGGTCCAGAAAGCCGTCTACACCGCAGGTGTTCCTCCTGATATCTACGCATTTCACCGCTACACCAGGAATTCCGCTTTCCTCTCCCACACTCAAGCACTCCAGTCTTCGGCGCACCCTCCCAGTTAAGCCGGGAGATTTCACACCAAACTTAGAGCACCGCCTACGCACTCTTTACGCCCAGTAATTCCGAACAACGCTCGCTGCCTACGTATTACCGCGGCTGCTGGCACGTAGTTAGCCGCAGCTTCTTCTCCGGGTACCGTCATTATCGTTCCCGTCGAAAGAGCTTTACACCCCGAAGGGCTTCATCGCTCACGCGGCGTCGCTGCATCAGGGTTTCCCCCATTGTGCAAGATTCCCCACTGCTGCCTCCCGTAGGAGTCTGGCCCGTGTTTCAGTGCCAGTGTGGCCGTGTGCCCTCTCAGGCCGGCTATCGATCGCAGCCTTGGTGGGCTTTTACCCCGCCAACTAGCTAATCGACCGCGGACTCCTCCTCCAGCGCCTTTCGGCTTTCTCCTCTCGGACTTATGCGGTATTAGCCCCGGTTTCCCAGGGTTATTCCCCACTAAAGGGTAGATCATCCACGTGTTACTCACCCGTGCGCCACTTTACTCATCCTTGCGGACTTTCTCGTGCGACTTGCATGTGTTAAGCGCGCCGCCAGCGTTGATTCTGAGCCGGGATCAAACTCTCGTTTGAACCGTTTGAGTTTTCCATCCGGCTGTTACTCAGAACTCTGACGAAGTTCTATAACTTTGCGTCCAACTAGATTGTCAAAGATCTCGCACCCGAAAAGCCGATCCCAACGCAACAACCCATTACAGGTCATCGTTTGGAAAGAGCCTCCCGAACTGCCGGCCTCGAAAGCCGTTTCGGACACGCCGATTGGCCTTACCCTCTTCAGAGATTTTCGCCTCTGTCCTGGGTACGCTAGACAAGCGCATCCAAAAAATTACGGGAAACTGAAAAGAACTGCCGAGGAATGTGGACTACTACTTGTGCGGTCGGTTTTCCCTATCTACTGCCGCTACTGCCTACAACCATTCCCTGCATTGTTGCCCATCTGCCAGTCTAGCGAACCTTTTTCTCTTTTGCAAGCCCTGTGTCCCGATTCGCTCGGCTTGGGTTTGTTTCAGAGCGGTTCCGCCTGAGGCGGTGCGTTTGGGCGACTTGTTCAGAATATCATGTGACCTCCCTCTGTGCAACAGGTTTCTCCTCCTTTGCCATACCAGTTTCCGGTTTGGCTTCGTTTTGTTTCTGGTTCAGGCCGCGGATTTCAGGAATTGCCGAACCTGCGTTAGATGGTTGCGATCCTTTGTATAGAGGCGAAGGGACGGGGATAGACGGCCCTGGTCCCGGGCGGGGTCAAGGGTGGATTGGGTTCGTTTGAGCTGGCGGAGCTCCTGAACGTAGCGGGGCGGCAGGCCGTAGGTGATTGTGGTGGTTGGAGTTGCGGGTATTGGCTTTAGACTGTCAAAGACCGCGATTGGGTTTGAAGTGACAAGCCCGGATTGGGTTTGTTTTGGCAAGCTTGAGGCGATTGGCTTTGAAGTGACGGCTTGCCGCTGGACCGTCGGCTCTGGAGTTGGGTTTGAAATTACCGCTGCCATTGGCTTTGAAGTGTCCGCGGCAGGCGGCAATTGGGTTCGTTCGGCAGCGAGAAGGCGAAGTTTTTCACGACGGTGCATGGCTTCGGCTCGCTGACAACGACGGATTCTCCATTCGCATTGGGCCAATGCGTTTCGGTCTTCACTGGGGCTGTCAGCCAGAAGAGCGTCGTATTCGGCGGGGTCTTCTCCCGGCAAGATAACGTGCCGGCGGATAAAGAGGCCGTGGGTGGTGTGATTGCCGGCGACTTTGGCCTTTCCCTCTTTGGTCTTGGGGCCGGTAGATTTCTTCGCGTTGGCTTGATTTGCTCGAGTTTGGGCCGCGGTGGCCATGGAATTCAACCTCCGTGGGGAGGGTAGCAGGTGGAAGAGCAATTCCGGATTGGCGGGGTTTTTTATCCAGCACCCAAATCGTTTGTTTCGTGGTTAGTAGCGATATTTTCGAATTTGGTCACTGGCCCACACGGATCGACAGGGGAAGGGCGAGAGGTTTGCGCTCATGTGTCGGTGTGGTAGCGCGTTTTCAGTCGACATGCATCCGCTGATGCTTATGATGCTACCATTGAAGCATCATGAGCATCAGGACGACAGTGACGCTTGACGAGGACGTTCTGGAACGGGTAAAACGCGAAAGCAGGGCGAGGGGCCTATCGTTCCGGGATGCGCTGAACGAGCTGCTACGACTGGCTCTTTCAAACGTTGAACAGCCACGCCCCCGGACGCTCAAAATAATACCCAAGGCAATGGGTTTCCCCACCGGTTTGAACCACGACTCGGTTGAATCACTGATTGAGTATGGCGAAGGGGAACAGCATCGGTGACGATTCTCGATGCCAACTTGCTCCTCTACGCCTACAACGAGAGTGCGCCCGAGCAGGCCGCTGCTGCTGAATGGCTGACTAAGCTGCTCGAAAGCGGCGAGACGATCGCGTTGCCGTGGGTCTCGATTTCGGCCTTTCTGCGAATCAGCACAAACGCGAGGATCTTCCCGAATGCCCGGTCCGCTAATGAAGCATTCGCGATTGTTAATGAATGGCTAGCGCAACCAGGGGTGGTCGTCTTGCAGCCAGGACCGCGGCATTTTGAGATTTTGGAACGGCTGGCGCTACGCTATGCCGTGAACGGGCCGCTAATGATGGACGCTGTGTTGGCGGCGCTGGCTATCGAGAACGGCGCCGTATTGGCATCGACTGACCAGGACTTTCGCCGGTTTCCGGAGGCTCGATGGATCAATCCGTTGGCCGGAGCTTAACACGTTATTGACCGGTGGCCCAGTTGGCGTGTAGGCGAGGTGTAAAACTCCTGGACCTCACGATCCTACTGGCACTGGTTGACGCTGAGTACAAGCACAGTGGAGTTTCAGCAGTCGAGGTCTCGACAGGAGTGTCGAGACGGCACGCTGAGAGCGTGCGCCACCTCTACGAGGCGTAGGGGTGGTGGTAAGGGGCGCGGTAGGGTCGCTTGAGGAGTTTGGACGCTTCGGGGTTGCCCTGAATCTGTTCGGTGCGGGCGTCCCAAGTGACTTTGGCTCCGGTTTCGTAGGCGATGGTGGCCAGTTGGACGGTGGCGGTGGAGGTGTAGCCGTCTTCCGGAGTGCAGGCGACGGCTTTGGGATCGCGCTGGCGGACGGCGGCGAGCCATTGGCCGAGGGCCTTTACCTGCATGTCGTCGCCACTCAGTTTGGCGGCCATTTCGCGGCGAGATTCCCCTTTGGCTTTGGGAATGACGATCCACTTGGAGTCAGTAACGAAGACGGTTTCGTCCTCTCCATATAAGAAGATACCGTTGGTGACTTCGGGGGCGTACTCGGTGGCACCCCAGATACGATGACGCCAGACGACCGGGCAGCGCTCAAACTCGAAGTGGGCGGTGAGGGTATCTGGAGTTGTGATTTTGCCTTTAAGCTCGTAGAGGCCGCCGATGGCGGTGACAGACTTGGGCGTGGACTCGCCAAGAATGACGCGGGTGGCATCGATGAGATGGATGCCCCAATCGATCAAATGGCCGTGTCCATAAGCCTTCTCAAGACGCCAGGATTTGTGGCCGATGGCGGGGGAGTAGGGAAGCTTGGGGGCGGGACCGCACCAAGCGTCCCAATCCAGGGAAGCGGGCGGATCCTGCGGCGTGGGGTCAGGCGTTCCGGCGGTGTAGTGGATCTGGGCATCGACCTGAACAATACGGCCGGGCTTGCCGGAATCGATATAGGCCTTGGCATCGTGGACGGAATCGCTTTGGCGGCGCTGGAAGCCGATTTGGACGACGTTGCCTGCCTTCTTCCAGGCTTCGACCATGGCGCGCCCTTCGCGGATATCGTAGGCGATGGGTTTCTCACAGTAGATGGCGAGGCCTTTGCGGCAGGCGGCGATGAAGGGGAGGGCGTGCCAGTGGGGCGGCGTGCCGATGATGAGCGCTTCGAGACCAGGATGGTCGAGCATCTCGCGGTAATCCTTGTAGAGCTTGGGCGGGGCACCTTGAGACTTCTCGACTTCAGCGGCGGACTCCTTGAGGTGCTGGGAGTCGACGTCGGAGAGGGCGACGATTTCAACTCCGTTGTTCTTGAGGGCGGCGTTGACGTCGACCATGCCATACCAGCCGCAGCCGATGAGAGCGGTTTTGAGTTTCGCCGGATTGGATTGAGCCAACGCGAGGGCGGGTGCGCCTGCGAGGAAGTGACGTCGGGTGAGATACATGGGCGATAATCCGGACATAATCGTATCGCAGACGGGGCTATATGGTAAAATTCGGCGCATTGGAGGAGGATGCATGGCTTGTTCACGGCGTAATTTTCTGAAGACCACTTTTGCGGCTGGCGCCCTGGCTGGAACTGGGAGTCTGCCGGTGTTTGGGGCGGCGGGCGGCAAGGCGACGGACTGGGTGACGCTGGGTAAGTCAAATGTGAAGGTAACCCGGCTGGCGTTGGGCACGGGAACCTACTCCGGCAAGGTGCAACGGGATCTGGGACAAGATGAGTTCACGCGGCAGGTGCGGTATGCGTACGATCGCGGGATCCGGTTCTTTGAGACAGCCGAGTCCTACGGCGAGATGCATAAGATGCTGGGCGTTGCGTTGAAGGGTGTGCCTCGCGACAGTTACCGGATGATGACTAAGGTGACGACGCGAGAAGGTGTGGATCCGCAGGAAAAGATCGACGAGTTGCGGAAGCTGGCGCAGACGGATTACTTCGATGTGACCCTGCTGCACTATCAACACACGGCGACCTGGCCGACGGATACCCGGCGATGGCAGGACGGGATTTTGGAAGCGAAGCATAAGCAGGCGGTGCTGGGGCACGGCGCCTCGGTTCATGGGTTGCCGGCGCTGCGGCGGTTCCCGGGGAACGACTGGCTGCAGATCGCGATGATCCGGATGAACCATAACGGGACGAAGATGGACGCCGAGGATTTCAACACGCGTGAGGCGGGCAACGTGAGCGAAGTTACTACGCACATGAAGCAGGTGAAGAAAGAGGGTATGGGCGTCATCAGCATGAAGCTGGTGGGCGAAGGGGCCTTCACCAACCGCGAAGACCGGCAGAAGGCGATGCGATATGCCTTCCGGACTGCGGGCGTGGATAGCGTCACCGTGGGGTTCAAAAACACTGCCGAGATCGACGAAGCGATTGAGAATCTGAATCTCGCGCTGGCTTAAAGTTAGGGAATCAAAACCACCGGGGTGCGTGCGAAGGCCGCCTTTTGTCCGTTGGGGTTGAGCACGGTAACCTGGCAATCGTACTTGCCTGGCGAGAGCGCGCTGAGGGGGATCTGGAATTGGATAGGTAGCATTCGGAGAGATCCCCCGCCCGCACCCGCCACTTCAATGGGCTGGGTCTCGAAAGCTTTCTGGTGTTCCTTGTAGAAAGTGACGAAGGCCACGAGAGGGTGGACCTCCAGCGGCGCTGGTTGATACGCCTGCAGGTAGACGAGCAAATCCTGGTTTTGACGGAAGACACGGGTGACGCTCGGCACCAGCTTCTGGCCATTTTCGACAAGAGGGTTTGCCACCTCAGACTTGTCTTTCTCCTTAGTCGCGTTATAAAGAGCCTCCTTCAGCGGCACGCGCTGGCGACTGAGGATCACAGAACTGAGGGGTATGCGTTTGTCTTCCTTGTTCAGATTGGGAATCACGAACGTGGCTTGATAGGTTCCGATGCGTCCGGTTTCGGCGTCGCGGGCGAGAAACTTGATGGTGTATTTGCCGGGGAGCAGCGTAAAGCCGGCGTCGTACTCAATGGGGAGTTTGGCGAGTTCGGCGGCGGTGGCTTCGCTCAGCTTGATGTTCACTTTGTCGCGGACGTTCATGACGGTGGTACCGGCTGCGTCCTTCACCTCGCCGATGAAATCGATTAAGGTGCGCTGCGCGCCGCCGCGCTTGGCGAGAGCCAGTTCGCGGCCAGGGATTCTGACGGTGATGGGCACAAAGTATTCGGCGCGGTTGAGCTGGAAGTAGTCGAGTTCCATGGCGATGGTCAACTCGGTGATAGGGTCGGACAGCATGAGCGCATCTTCTAGCTGACGCTCTTTATCGGCTGCCGTGAATTTCGCGAACAGCTTTGCGGCGAAATAACCCTGGCGATAGTCGAGTTTGGAGGACGTGGTCCCGGTGTTCAGCGAGATGCGAACGCGGCGGAATCTGCCGTCTTGCGCGGGGTTGGTGGTGTAGTAGCCGAGGATGTAGTAACTGGAGACGGAATGGGCGGCGTCGATGATTCCTTTGGCGAGATCGTTTGAGTCGAGCAGAGCCTTGCCGCCGGTGTCAGCGGCGAGGGTGTAAAGCGAGTCCTGCGATTGCTGGAAGTTGGTTGTGGCGGCGAGCGCAGCCGCGCCGGTATACATGCCCGCGGTACCGGGGGCACCTCGCGTGGCATCGCCGAGCGGCGCCTGCGCCATCAGGCCGCGCGCGTCAACGGGCCAGAAGGAGACGCCGGCGCGGATGGCAGTGTTGATGGTGGCACGAAGCTGGGCTTGGTTGTTCAAGCCATTCAGTTGAAGACCGCTGGCGAAGTAGAGGAGGACTTTCTTTTCACTCAACTGGCCGAGCATTTTCGCGGCGGTCTGGAGGGACGAGAGTTGGCGGTCAGTATTGAAGATGTTGAACTCGCTATCGTCCTGTCCGAAGGCGGCGCCGGTATCGGCGGCGGAGGCGTCTGAGGATGATTCGTCGAAGCCCTGTCCTTCTCCGACAATCATCGTTTCAATGATGCTGAGCAGACGGTTGCGGTCGTCAGTGAAATCGAGCAGGACATCAACGGCGCCCCCGCTGTAGCGCATGACGGCCACCAGATCAGCGATGCTCATTTGGTTGCGGATGAATTTGCGGGCGGCGGCGAGCGCACGCAGCTGGTCGCCGGAGGGCATGGCGGTGAAATCGAAGTAGAGCGCGAGTAAGCGGCGGTCGCGGTAGCGGGTGCTGCCGGGGCGCTCCGGTGCGATGCTGGTGCGGGCGAGCTTTTCGTAGATGCGGGCGTGCTCGGGTATGGATGAGGCGGCGGACGATTCCTGAAGCTTCTGGTATTCGAAGAAGCGAATGGACTGCGGGACGCCGTCTTCGGTGACGGTGAAATCCTTCGCGCTGAGTCCTTCGACGGGCTTTCCGTCTTTGCCCGTAACGGCGACGGTTTCAATGACGAGTTGCGCACCGGTGGTGAAGGTGGGCGTGTCCGGCTGTTGTGCCAACGCAGCCAGCATGTAACCGAGCAAGAGGAGAACGGGGCGTTGCATCGTTTAGAACCTCAGGCGAAGCGTGGTTTGCACGCTGCGCATGCTGTTGGCGGCAGCGGGAACACCGAACTGGGCGCTGTTGATGATGGTGTTCCAGCTGGTGTAGGTGACCGTATTCAGCGCATTGATTGCGTCGAAGCGGAGATCGAGATTGAAGCGGTCACCGACCTGGAAGGTTCTGGCCAACGAAGCGTTGACGGCGAATTGCGAGGGGCCGGTGATGGAGTTTCTCGGCGCGTTGCCCCACTGGCCTACAGACGGTGTCGTATAAGACGCGGGATCAAGAGGTGACCCACCGAGGTATGAGGGACGAAGGGTGCCGGTGAAGCCGGTGCCGGGGACAGGGGCGAGATAGACGGGCGATTCGGGCAAGCCACTTCCAAGCGTAATTTGCGAGGCGAGGGTCCACTGCTTGAGAAGAGCTCCGGCGCGGCCGTTGAGGAGAGATCCGGAAGGTCCCATGCCCGTGGTGTACTGCGTCTGGAGGGTGAGCAGGTGCCGCTGATCGAACGGCGAGAGCGCGCGTTCGGCGGAGAGATCGCGCCAGTTCTGGGCGATGGTCCGCGTGGCAGAGACTTGTTGACCGCCGAACGAGGCCATGTTGTCGATGGATTTGGAGAAGGTGTAAGAAAGCGTGGTTGCGAGGCCGCTGTGCAGTCTTCGACGCAATTGGAGTTGGGCGGACTGGCGAGTTGAGTTGCCGTTGGAGGTGAGATAGACGAAGCCGATGGGGCAGTCGGGACAGGGATTGGCGGCACCGAGGGGATAGGTGTTGGGGAGGAACTCCTGAGCGCCGCGAGTTCCTTTGATGCCGAGGTAGGTAGCGGTGAGTTCGAGAGAGGCGGGAAGCGCGCGTTGAACCGAGATCTGCCAGTTCTGAGCGTAGCCAACGCGGAAGGCTGGGTCGACGGCGAAGGTGTTGGAGGCCGCGGGTGACGCGGTGAAGGCATTGGCGATAGTGAACGGATTGGCGACGGTGTTTTGGATGGAGAAGGTTTTGGAGAGCGGAGGCTGCTGCGCCATTTCGTTGGCGAGGGACAGATAGACAGACGTGTCGTAGTAGATGCCATAACCGGCGCGGATGACGAGGGACGAAGCGGAGATGGGACGCCAGGCGAGACCGATGCGTGGTTGGACGCCGCGTTTGTCGGGCTGCAAAAGCGAGTGCGAGGAGGCGGCTGCGGTGAAGTACGGCGCGATGTCGAGATTGACCAGACGGCCGTATCGTTCAGTGATGGGCACGCCGTAGTCCCAACGGAGACCGGCGTTGAGCGTTAGTTTGGAGTTGATTCTCCAATCGTCTGTGAAGTAGGCGTCGTAGACGGACTGGCGGAAATACTTGTCGGCATTGCCATAGGCGATGGACGCGGCAGCGGGTATGCCGTGAAGGAAGTCTGCGAAGTCATTGCCGGTGAAAGTCAATGTGCCGCGCGGATCCTGCTGGCCGAGATAGTTGAACTGTTGGCGTCGGAAATCGGTTCCGAAGGTGATGTTATGGGCGCCGCGGTTCCAGAGCATGGAGAGAGACACGGCGCTTGTCTGATTGCGGGTGAACGAGCTTTCGGAATCAGACAGGCTTGCGATGCCGCTGGAGAAGATGAGGGAGGGCGGACCCCAGTTCGAAGGGTCCTGATTATTGCCGGAGATTCCGGCCTGCCCGGAGACGTTAGTGCCGTTGGCGAAAAAAGGATTGACACGATTGGCCAAACGGCTAAAACGATAGCCGGTGTTGAAGAACCAGCGCTGGCCGAAGCGGTGAGTGTAGTTGGCGTTGGCGTTCATACCGAGCGAATTCCTGGTGTCTAGAAATCCAAACAAGTTGGTGCTGGCAGCGCGCGTGCTTTGGAAGTTGAAGCCGCCGAACAACTGGTTGCGGGCGTTGAGCGATTTGTTAAAGCGCGATTCCAAGGCGTCCTGATGCGTGGGACTGAGAACCGAGACTTGATAGTTGTAGCGGCCGTTGCCGGTGAAGTTCGGGAGAGGGTAGAGATCAAGCAGGCGGCGCGACTGCGGAGTGGAGGGGGCGTTGCGCTGCGCTTCCGTGGGGACCAGAGCGGTTTGGGCGGATGCGTTGTTGTTACGGGTCCACTGGTAACCGACGAAGACGTTGGGGCCGTTCTTCAAGAGATGGGGTATTAAGAGGGGACCGCCGAAGCTGAGTACGCCGGTGGTGCGGTTGTAGGCCGACTTAGGGGTGTCCTGGCCGGTGAGCGAAAACGGGCGCGCGTCGAACGCTGAGTTCCCGAGGATGGCTGCGATGCCTCCGTTGTAGCGGGAGCGACCTCCGAAGCGATTGTTCCCGAAGGCTGCGGCCTGGGCGAAGACGGAGGCGGCTCCGTTGTTGGCGCTGCCGTTGATGAGGAAGCCGTTTGAGGAGTGTTGGCGAAGTTCGTCCTGGTCATCGGAGGATGGGGGCCGTTCCGGCTCCGGTTCACGCGGCTTAGTTTGGGCAGTTTGCAGGGGCGGCGGGGTGTTCTGAATCTGAGCTTTGATCTTGTCGAGGGGTAAGAGATGGAGCTGCCAGACGCGGGCTGGGGCCATGGGCGCGACGGTGATATCGTCTTTCACGGTGTCGAAGCCGAGCATTTGGACTTCGACGGTCCAGCCGCCGTCGGCGAGATCAGGGAATAGATAGGAGCCCTCGTCGTCAGTGACCGTGGCTAGGCTGACGCCGTTTTGAGATACCTTCACGGTTGCCCCGGGAACGGGTAGGGCGTTGAACTCGACGCGGCCACGGTGTTCCGCGGCGCTCGCCGTCAACGCCAGCAGAGAGACCCACAGGAGGCGCGAGAACATGGACATCAGTTCGCGGTGGGTTCTTTTTCGATGTGGTCGATGGTGAGGATGTCGAGGTTATCTTTGCGCGGCTCCAGTTTGAGGCCATAGCGTTGGACGGCTTCATAGATGGTGCCTGCCTTTTCCGGGGGCGCTTCGGAATCGCCGCGGGGAGGGCCGTCCCCGGGTGGCGGAGGCATGTGTCCGTCGCCGAGGGCACGCATGCCGCGGGTGGTTTCCGGCGCGAATACAAGATCGAAATCGTACTGGCCGGCGATGCCGGTCTTATCGACGACGGGGCGTTCGCAGAAGCGTGAGATGGCTTCGGCAAGGCCCGGAAGCGTGGCCGATGAGGCCTTGAGGTGCATGCCTCCGGGGTCCATCATCATCATCATGGCTCCGCGGGGCGGAGCGCCAGGCGGGCGGGGACCGTCCGCAGCCGGAGCAGCATCGGGAGCGGGAGTTTCCGCCGGCTTCAGCTTGGGACCGCCTTTCGCGGCGACGAGGGCGTAGACGGCGTGCTCCTTCGATTCGCGATGGACCGTGAGCTTGAATCGTTCGGCAAGAAGGGACACCAGCATCTCAGGGACCTGGTCCTGCGAGACGCCGTCGGGCAGTTTGGCCACGATGTCGAAACGGGCGCTGCCGAGCCAGTCCGGTCCCTGCACCTGGAAGTCTTTCACGCGGTAGGCGACGCGAATGCAGTCTTTGAGGGAGACGTTGGTGTAGCGCAGCATGCCGGCGTCGGCGCTCATGCGAACCATGATGCGATCCGTGGAGGATTGCTGGGCGGGCTTGATGGATGCGACTTCGAACGACGGGGCTTGTTGCGCCAGTGCGGCGCAGCACCAGACTAGACACGTGCCGACAAGGAACGATTTCATGGTTCCAGCATGGGGTTGCGGCCATGTTCGGCGTGCAAATTGTATGTAAGGAATGTAAGGATCAGATGGCCAATTTGTAGCCAGCGCCCTTGACGGTGAGGAGGTAGCGGGGGTAGCGCGAATCGTCTTCAATCTTCTTGCGGAGGCCGGCGATGTGGACGTCGACAGTGCGGCTGAGGGTATCGCCATCGAGGCTCCAGACGCGCTCCAGCAGTTCCTCGCGGGGGACAACGATGCCACGGCGTTCGACGAGATATTTGAGGAGCCGGAATTCGACCGGCGAAAGAGTGAGCGGGATTCCGGCGCGGTTGGCTTCGTGACGGTTGAAATCGACACGAACGTCGCCGAACTCAACGCGCGCTGTGTCGATAACGGACGCGGCGCGCGAACGGCGGAGGAGGGCTTCGATTCGGGCGAGTAGTTCGGCGGGTTCACAGTTCTTCAGGACGTAGTCGTCGGCGCCGAGTTTTAAACCGAGCACGCGGTCAACCACTTCACCGCGCGCGGTAAGCATGAGGATGGGAGCCGTGATGCCTTCACGTCGCAGGTCGCGGCAGATATCGAAGCCGTTGCCACCGGGAAGCATGACGTCGAGGACGATGAGATCGAATGACTGTGCGCGTGCGGTCTGATAGCCTTCGACGGCGGTGCGCGCCCACTCCGTCTGGTAGCCTTCCGATTTGAGACGGTCGATCATGCCGACGGCGAAGGCGGCTTCGTCTTCCACGAACAAGATGCGACTCATACGGGAAGATGCATGATGAAGGTGCTTCCCTGCCCCGGCTGGCTGACCATGGTGACGGTGCCGTGGTGCGCTTCGACGGCGGTACGGACGAGACTGAGGCCGAGGCCGGAGCCGGGGATTTGCGCCTCGACGGCGGCGCGGCCGCGACAGAAGGGTTCGAAGATTTCGGATTGGTCGGCGGCATCGATGCCGTCGCCGCGGTCGGCAACGCTGATGCGGATCTCCTTCTCGGCAGAGGAATAGGCGGCGTCGACACGAATCCAACGGCCGCTACGCCCGTGCTTTTGCGCGTTACTGAGGAGGTTTTCGAAGGCGGTGCGGAGCAAGGAGGGATCGCCGGCGACTTTCGGGAGAGCGGGATCGAGGGCGACTTCGATTTCGATTCCGGCGCGCGTAAGTTCGTCGCGATTGGCGTCAACAGAGTCGACGATGAGTTTGCCCAAATCGATTTGGTTGGCCACGGGACGTCGCAAGCCTGAGTGAATGCCGGCGTACTGAAGTGTCTGCTCCACCATCTCGTTCAGGCGACGCGACTGTTGGTTGATGAGCTCGCCGTATTGCTTGACCTTGTCGGCGCCGGCAACCAGCCCGTCGGCTTGGTTGCGGGAGAGCATCGCGATAGCCGAGACGGGCGTGCGCAGTTCGTGAGAGACGCCGGCGATGAAGCGCATTTTCTGGTCGGCGAGCTGGCTCATCTTGCGAGCGGAGACAACGATGAAGACGATCGCGGCAAGGAGGAGGGCTTCCACAGCGACGCCGAGGAGGAAGTCAAGGCGGCGTGTTCGTTCGAAGGCAACCGCCAAGGGCATATTCTTACGGGTGATGCGCAGATCCCAGATTCCCGAACCCAGCAGGTCGGCTACGGGAGCCCGGGAGTTGCCGTTGACAACGATCGCAGTTTCGAAATGACGCAGGACCATGACCGATTTCTGCCGGGGGCCGTTGTCGGGGAGGCCGGCGAGACGGACCGATTCCGGAGAGAGGGAGAAGAAGGGTTTCTCGACGTCGGCGCGAACCGCGGCGCCGTAGATGGGCTGTTGGGGCTGGGTTCGAGAGACTACAGAAAAATCGTACTCGCGGACGACGGACTCGCCGAAGGACTGTCGGACGAGCGTGGGGAAGAGAGTGTCGCGGAGGTACGTTTCGTCGAAGCGGGCGACGAAGCAGCGGTCGGCCTGACGGCTCAGAGTTTTCAAAACGCGCGTGCCGGCTTCGGAAAGGGTTGTGGAAGACTGGATGTCGAAGATGGGTACAACCAGCGCCGACGGGCGCTCTATGGCGACGGTGGCGCAGTGCTCAATGGCGATCCATGAGGGGATGGAAGCAGTTTCGAAAAGGCCGGCGGCATTGAGGCGGCGGACGCTGGGCGCCACGGCGCGAGGGCCGTCGAGGAAGTAAAGTTCACCGATTAGCTTGGGAACTCCGGTGAGAGGCTTACCCGATGCGAGGGCGGTGAGAGCTTCGTTTTGGAGGAAGCTCATGGCCTGGGCGGGGATGCGGTTGAAGTCAGCGGCAAAGAGAGAGGCGGCTGAATCGAGGTGTTCTTTTTCGCGTTGCACGTCGGCGGCGGCCACGCGCGTGGACCAGCGAAATTGCACGATGGCGAGCGCGGCGAGAAGGACCGCGAGCACCGTGCAGATGGCGGCGAGGATGCGCGAACCGCCGAATTTAGCCATTTCAGTTGCATTCTAGCCGATGTTGGCGGAAAAGTTTACGGAACTTACGCCGGGTCCGGCCGTATGAGGTTAGCAAGGAGAGGTGCGCATGTCTTTTCGATTGGCTGCTCGCGGTTTGGTTCGGACGCCGGGCTTCACGATTACCGCTGTGGCCGCGCTGGCATTGGGAATCGGCGCAAACACCGCAATCTTCAGCCTGGTGAATCAGGTTCTGCTGAATCCGCCGGGGATCGTGGAGCCGGAACGGGTCGTCTCGTTGCGGACGCGCTACGAGAAGCTGAACATGGCGAGCATCGACATGTCTCCTACGAGTTTGGAAGACGCCCGTAAGAGCACTGCCATCTTCGATGCCGTCGCGGCGCAGGGCGAGGGCGATTTCAATTACACAGGCACGACGACTCCAGAGCGATTGCAGGGCGCGGCGGTGACGTATCGCTGGTTTGACGTTTTCGGCGCGCGGCCGCTGATGGGACGCACGTTCCTGGCGGAAGAAGATCTGCCGAAGGTGAACCAGGTGGTGGTGCTCTCCTACGCCGGATGGAAGAGGCTGTTCGGCGGCGACCCGTCGATTGTGGGCCGGACGATGGAGCTGAACTACAAGCCGTATCGGATTGTGGGCGTGATGAGGCCCGAATTCCGATGGCCGCGGCAGGTGGATTTATGGGCTCCGTTAGGCGACGACCCGAAGGAGTCCGCCGAGGGCAACCGGTTCAATGAGCACTTATACACCGTAGCGAGATTGAAATCGGGAGTGAGTTTCGAGCAGGCCAACCGGCACATGAATATGCTGAGCGACCACGTTCGGGCGGGGGATGGGAGTGGGCGCTTTGCACGGAGTTCCGGGTGGGGCATGTATGTGATGCCGATTGCGGACCAGGCGGCGGGGGATACGAAGAAGCCGCTACTGGTGCTGCTGGGCGCGGTTGGGTTCGTTTTGCTGATTGCGTGCGCGAATATCGCGGGGTTGATGCTGGCACGGGCTTCGGGCCGGGTGCGGGATGTGGCGGTGCGAGTGGCGTTGGGCGCCAGCCGGTGGGACCTGCTGCGGCAGAGCATGGCCGAGAGTATGCTGCTGGCGTTCTTAGGCGCGGTGGCCGGCCTGGGTCTGGCCTATGGGGGCACAAAGCTCTTGTTGATGCTGGCGCCGGAAAATGCCGTTGCGGGAATTGAACCGCAGATGAGCCTACCGGTGATGGCGTTTACGGCGCTGATGAGTATTGGAGCCGGGTTCCTGTTTGGACTGGCGCCGGCGTGGCAAACGGCGCGGGTGGACCCTCACGAGAATTTGAAGGGCAGCGGGCGATCGGGAACTCCCAACGCGGCAAGACAGAGGCTGCGCTCGATCCTGGTGGTAAGTGAGGTGGCCGTGGCGCTGGTGCTCTTAGTGGGCGCGGGCCTGTTTCTGCGCAGCATGGCGCGGCTGGAAGCGGTGAATCCGGGATTCCATCCGGAGGGCGTGGTGACGGCAACGTTCTCACTGCCGGCATCGCGGTATGGCAAGCCCGAACAACAGATCGCGTTCTACAGGGCGATGGAGGAGAAACTGGCGGCGTTACCGGGCGTTACAGCTGCCTCGCATGGAATGCCGATGCCATTCAGTGGACAGGAAGGATCGTCATCGTTCCGCATTCTCGGCAAGGCGGTGCTACCGGGTGACCCAGGGCCCCATGGCAATATCCGCTTAGTTTCTCCAGAGTACTTCCGGGCGCTGGGAATTCCTCTCAAGTCAGGGCGATACTTTACAGCGGAGGACCGGCAGGGCAGCCAGATGGTGGCCATCATTGATGAGAACCTGGCACGGCAATATTGGCCGGGTGAAGATCCAATCGGAAAACGGATCAACCTGGATGAGAAACAACCATGGGCTGAGATAGTCGGCGTGGTGGGCCACATCCGCCACTCGGATCTGGGAGTGGACCTGGCCAAGGGCACTTATTACTTTCCGATGTACCAGCAGCCGGTTCCCATGAACAACATCGTGCTGAAGACGCAGGGCGACCCGGCGGCCCTGACCACGGCGATCCGGCAGGCGGTGATGGCGGTGGATCCGAACCAGCCGGTGCATCACATCCGGACGATGGAGGATTGGGTGAACAACTCGCTGGCGCCGCGGCGGTTTGTGCTGCGCTTGTTGACGTTCTTTGCGGTGGTGGCGCTGCTGCTGGCTTCGCTGGGTCTGTATGGCGTGATCAGCTACTCCGTGACGCAACGGACGAGGGAGATCGGATTGCGGATGGCACTGGGCGCGCAAAGCGGTTCGGTTTTGTCGCTAATCGTCGGACAGGGACTGCGGCTGGTGGGTGTGGGTGTGGTGCTGGGACTGGGCGGGTCAATCGGCGCGTTCCTGTTGTTGCGGAGCGTGTTGTACCAGGCGGGTTCGTTCGATGTATTGACGTTCGGATTGATGGCGGTGGTATTGGTGGCGGCGGCCTGTCTGGCGAGTTATATTCCAGCGCGTCGGGCCATTCGAGTGGAACCGACCGAAGCTTTACGATACGAATAGTTGAACGCGTTCAAAATAATTGTTGACAGATGCGCCCTCTGGGGCGCATTCTGTTTTTGAACACGTTCATTTTATGGCAACAACCAAAGCAGAAGAGACCAGTCTTCGAATTCTGGACTCGGCGCTGACACTATTCCGCCGTGACGGATTTGAGAAGGCCACGATGCGAGACATTGCTGCCGAGGCTGGGGTGGCAACGGGGGCCGCCTACTATTACTACCCTTCGAAGGACGCCATTGTGATGGCGTTCTATGAACGGGCGTGTGAGGCGATGCAGCCCGAGATTGAGGCGGCGCTGGCTGGGGTGAAGGGGCTGGAGAACCGGCTGCGAGGGTTGATCAGTGTGAAGCTGGCACACTTTGCCGAGAACCGCGGTGTGCTGCGGGCGCTGTTACGCAACGGCGCGGATCCGGCGTATCCGTTGTCGCCTTTTAGTGCCGAAACGAAGAAGATCCGAGAAATCGACATTTCCTGGTTTCAGCGAATACTGACAGACAGCGGCACGCGCGTTCCTCGCGATCTGGCTCCGCACCTGCCCGGTGTTTTATGGCTGTTTCAGATGGGAGTGATCTACTTCTGGGTGATCGACGAATCTGCGGAACAGGAACGAACGCAGCGGTTGCTCGGCCTCGGGACGAAAGTGGCCGCCGCATTAGTTCGAGTTTCGACGCTGCCTCTGCTGCGTCCACTGCGTAAAACGGCACTGAACCTGATTGAGATTGTGAGCGGGGCATGATCCGGCGCGGGCTGGTGGGGATGGTAGTGTTGGCGGCCCTGGGCGGCGCCGCGTTTTGGCTGCTGAAGACCGGCATTTATGGGTTGACGGTGTTTGTATTTCTGCCAGTACTGTTAGGCGGCCTGGCGAGCTGGGTGGGACGTCCAGCAAACGGAGGGCAGGCGGCGCGTTATGGAGCAATCACCGCCCTGGTAGCCCTTTTCTCCTTGCTATTTCTGGGTGTGGAGGGACTGGTTTGCATTGTGATGTGTGTGCCTCTTGCGTTGCCGCTAGGCGCATTGGGTGGATGGTTGATGTACCGGTTGACGTCGACGCGGGTGGCTGCCGGAAGCGGATTGGCAATGCTGTTCCTGATTCCAGCAGGCGCCGGTTGGGACGTGACGGCACGCCCCGAAATCTTCGAGGTAACCACGGCCATTCAGATCGCGGCACCGCCGGAGCGCGTGTGGCAGTATGTAATCTCCTTTCCGGACTTGCCTCCGCCCCGGGAGTGGTTGTTCCGCGCCGGGGTGGCCTATCCAGTGCGTACTCGCATTGAGGGAACGGGGCCCGGCGCGACGCGGTATTGCGACTTATCGACAGGGGCGTTGGTAGAACCTATTGAGGTTTGGGACGAGCCGCATTTGTTGCGATTCCGGGTAACGGAGACTCCGGCTTCGATGCATGAATGGAGTCCGTATGGCGAGATCACGCCGAGACACTTGCATGGGTATCTGGTTTCACGCTTTGGCCAGTTCCGGCTGAAGCCAACCAAGAACGGGGGCACCCTGCTGGAAGGGACGACGTGGTATCAGCATGGCTTGTGGCCGGCGACGTACTGGCGATGGTGGTCAGATGCGATTGTGCATCAGATCCACGGAAGGGTGATGGGGCACATCAGAACGCTGGCGGAAGGAGGGGCTAGACCATAAATGGCAATCGGGTATATGTACCATTTCAAACAGATTTCATTATTGTTTCAACAGTTACCGAATTGAAATCATTTTGTAACATGGCGCTGCCTACAATCGGACGTGCTTCGGTTACAACTTGCTTTCATTGCCGCCTTGTTGGCGGCAGTGGGGGTCCTCTCAGCAGAGGAACGCAAGGGGGAAGGCCCGTGGACGGCCGACCTCGGTCCTTTGAGCGTCCGCCCGTTCGGATTCCTGGATCTCATTGAAACGACAAGGTCTGGGACGATGGTGGACTCCGTCAAGACTCCGCTTGACAGCGTCCCACTTACGCCCACCCCGAATCAAACCCTGTTCTCGCCTCGCCATTCGCGATTGATGATGAAAAGCGACCTGCCGCTGGGCGCTGTGGATTTCAAAGTCTACCTGGAGAGCGACTTTATGAATCCCACGGCTGGCCAATCCCCGTACCGGTGGCGACAATACTGGGCGCAAATGAAGATCGGGAAGTGGGAAGTGCTGGGCGGACAGGCGTGGAGCTTGTTGCGGCCGAACCGGCGGGGTACCGCGTCGGACACGGACGTGATGAACACGGACGTAGTAGAACCTGCGTACCACGTGGGCCTGGTGGGATTCCGATACCGGCAGATTCGCGTGACGCGCAGCTTTGCGAACGGCTTCACGGCTGCCGTGGCCTGGGAAGGCATTGGAAACACGGTGGCGAAAGTGGTGCAAGATCGCGGGAAGCTGCACTGGGAGATTCAGGGATTACACGGGATTCGCGGCCGTCAGGGCGCGGGAGTCTCGGCGGTATATTCCGCGACAAAACGGGTTCGTCTAGTGACGCAAGAGTTCTGGTCACGGCACGCGATCTCGGAAGCTTTGGGGCTAGTGCCCGTGGGTACGAACGGGATTTCGATGATTCAGGGCGTGGAAACGCAAATGACCCGTACGCTGGAGGTCTATGGGTACGGGGGCGTGGTGGACGCGTCACACTCAACGGGGAATCACAGAGTAGGCGAATGGTCAGTCGGATTTAACCAGGCACTGACAGCGCCGACGGCCCGTTCGAAGGTGAAGCTGAATGTGGAGTTCTCGCATTTGAGCCGACGGCTGTGGGACAACCGGGCTGGGGCGCTGAATTTTGTGATGGTCGGGCTGCGGTATTCGTTGAATTAGGCTATGCGAGAATCGGTTTGACGACGTTGCCGGCGACGTCGGTGAGGCGGAAGTCGCGGCCAGCGTGGCGGTAGGTGAGGCGGGTATGGTCGAAGCCCAGGCAATGCAGGATGGTGGCATGGAAGTCGTGGACGTGCACCTCATCCTGAGCGATGCCAACGCCGTATTCATCGGAAGCGCCGTGAACGATGCCTCCTTTAATTCCTCCGCCAGCTAACCAGGAACTATAGACCTTGTTGTAGTGCTCGCGACCCTTGCTTTGGGTGGTGCCCCAGGGAGTGCGACCGAATTCGGTTGTCCACACCACCAAGGTGTCGTCCAACATGCCACGGCTCTTGAGATCGCGGATGAGTCCCGCGATGGGCTGATCTACTCCTTTGGCTAAGGAGGTCATGTTGGCGATATCGGAGTGGAAGTCCCAGTTCTTATTAGAGCCGGTATCAATCAACTCAATGAAACGGACACCGCGTTCGGCCATGCGGCGGGCGACGAGACATTGCCAGGCGAAGCCCGAGTTCTGGCCGCGCTCAAGACCGTAGAGCTTCAGCGTTTCGTCGGTTTCCTTAGAAAAATCGAAGACGGCCGGCATTTCGCTCTGCATGCCGAAGGCGGTTTCAAAGGACTTAATGCGGGCGGCGAGGGCAGGGTCACCGGGACGCGCCTGCTGATGGAGCTTGTTGTAGCGTGCGAGCAGGTCGAGTTCTAGTTCCTGAGCGTGACGAGTGACGGCACGGGGCTTGAGGTCGGCGACGGGTTCGGGGCCTCCCGTGATGCGGGTGCCGGTATGGGCCCCGGGAAGGAAGTCGGATCCCCAGACCTGGGCGCCGGCGTAAGGGAGGAAGGGCGCGAGAACGACAAACGAGGGCAGATTGCGGTTTTCGGTGCCCAGACCATAACTGACCCAACTGCCGATACTGGGGCGTTTGACGGTGACCGAACCAGTGTGGACGCCCATGGTGGCCTGGAAGTGATCATTGTGATCTCCGGTCATGGAACGGATGACGCAGAGATCGTCAACCACGCCGCCCATGTGGGGGAAGAGATCGCCGACCTCAATGCCGCTCCTGCCGTAGCGGGCGGCGCCCCAAGGTGAACCCAGGAAGGGGATATCCTTCATTCCTTTCTTGCCTTCGGCGGCGGCTTTCGCGAGAGCGGGTTTGGGATCGAAGGAGTCGACGTGAGAGACGGCTCCGGTCATGAAAAGGAATATGACTCGTTTGGCTTTCGGCGGGAAATGGGGGGCGCGAGGCGCGAGAGGATCGGCTTCGGCGGCGAGCATTTCGGAGACGAGCGCGGGCAACAGGGGCGAGCCTGCCAGGAGCGAGTGTACGAGATGCCGGCGGGTGAGGTCCATGCTGGTTAGTCCACGTAAAGGAATTCGTTGGCGCTGAGGAGGACGCGCATGAGGCCGGTCCAGGAGGCGCGCGCGTTGGTTTCGCGGCGGGCGGCCTGGAGATAGTCGAGGGCAAGTTTGGTTTCGGCCGGTGTGGGGGAGCGGTCGTAGAGGAGATTGTAAGCGAGGCGAAGGCGGGCCGGCGCCGTCTCTTCGACGACGCTGACGCGGGCGGCGAGGGCGGCGGCACGACTTTCCACGAAGGCGTCGTTCATCATGTAGAGGGCCTGCAACGCCGTAGTGTTGGCAACCCGCGCGGCCGTTGCGTTGTTGGCGTCAGCTCCATCGAACAAATCGAGATAGGGATTGGGGCGGAAGCGCTGTTGGATGAGATAGACGCTGCGCTTGTTGTTGCCGTAGGTATCGAGATCGGCCAGGAAGGGGTGGTGCTGAGTGTAGACGTATCCGGCGCGGGGCGGAAACGGGTGAGGGCCGCCGGGGACGAGATCGAGTTCCGCGGCGGCGAGCAGCATGGAGTCGCGAAGCTCTTCAGCGGTGAGACGGCGGCGATCGAAGTGACTGTAGTATTCGTTCTTCGGGTCTTTCACGGCGTCAGATTCGTGGAAGGCCGAACTGGATGAGTAGGCGCGTGTGAGGACGATTTGCTTGTGAAGAGCCTTCCAACTCCAACCGCTTTCGAGGAAGCGGGACGTGAGGTAATCAAGGAGTTCGGGGTGGGTGGGGGCTTCGCCGCGCTTACCGAAGTCGCTAGGCGTGTTGACGAGGCCGCGTCCGAAGTGCCAGAGCCAGAGACGGTTGACGATGACTCGCGCGGTGAGCGGGTTTTTGGCATCGGTGAGCCATCGTGCCAGTAAGTCGCGACCACTACCTTTATAATCGGCGGGCACGGTAGGGCCTCCGAGGATCTGGAGGAAGCCGCGAGGCACTTCAGCGCCGAGAATCTTCGGATCGCCTTTCACCATGATGTTCGCGTTGACGGGGTCGGCGTCGTGGACGGCGTAGATCATGGGGATGTCGGGCCAGTTCTGGCGGATGCGAGCGACATCATTGGAGGCTTCGAGGAATTTGACGCGTTGTTCGAGAGGAGCCTTTTCGTCCTTGCCGTCGCCCTTCTTCACGATCTTATAGGCGTCGATGAGGCGCGCCTGTTGCTTATCGAGGCGTTCCTGATCCTCAGGCTTGAGCGCCGAGAAGCCTTCCACGTATTGGTGATGTTCCAGGCCGGCGTGAGCGTACTTCGTGCTTTTGAAGATGCCGGCGAGGGCGTAATAGTCTTTCGTGGGGACGGGATCGAATTTGTGATCGTGACAGCGGGCGCAGCCGGTGGAGAGGCCGAGTAAGGTTTTGCCGAGGTTTTCGATGGTGTCGTCGATGGTGAGGTAGAATTCGCCATCGGATTGTCCGAAGCGGCGCGCGTTGGTAAGGTAGCCGGTGGCCGTCAGCTTCTCAGCGCGGTCTTCGGTGTCCTTGTGCGGGAGGAGATCGCCGGCTATTTGTTCCCGGACAAACTGATCAAAAGGCTTGTCCTGTTGGATGGAACGGATGACGTAGTTGCGGTAGCGATACATCTCCGGAACGGGAAAGTCCGAGGGATCTCCGGCGGTGTCGGAGTAGCGAACAACGTCGAGCCAGTGCCGGCCCCAATGTTCGCCATAGCGGGGCGAGTCGAGGAGGCGATCGACTACCTTTTCGAGGGCCTTCGGTGTGGTGTCGGCAAGGAAGGAAGCGGTTTCCTCTGGCGAAGGCGGGAGGCCGGTGAGGTCGTACGTAACCCGGCGAAGCAGGACACGTTTGGTGGCGGGCGGCGCGGGATGAAGACCCTTCTCATCGAGCTTGGCTTTGAGGAAGCGATCAATGGGGGTGCGATTCCACGCGGCGTCCGTGATGGCGGGAGGTTGAGGATCGCGGACGGGCTGATACGACCAGTGCTTTTTTTCGGTTTCCCAATCGTAGGCTGATTTGACGGGCGGGAGGGCGGCGGTAGCGGTTCGAGGGTCAGGCGCACCCATCTTTACCCATTCGACGAAGGCTTCGATTTCATCCGGCGCCAACGGTTTGCCGGGGGGCATTTTCAGTTCTCTGTGCGTACCCTGGATGGCCTTGATGAGGAGGCTATCGCCTGGTTTACCGGGAACGATGGCGGGCGCGCCGGAATTGCCTCCACGGAGGAGTCCTTCTTTACTGTCGGTATACAGACCGCCTTGTGGCGATTTCAGTTTGGCGCTGTGGCAACCGTAACAGCGGGCGGCCAGGACGGGGCGGATGTGGGTTTCAAAGTAGTCAGTGCCGTCGTCAGCGAAGGCCGAGGAGAGTGCAACTGTAAGGGTAAAGAATAGCGGAGCCAGGCGTGACGCAGTTCCCCTCATGGATGAATGATACAGGAATTGCGAGGGGCTGGGAATGTGACTACCATTGATCTACAGACGAAGCGCTGGGAAGGGGAATTGATGGTGGAAAAGGATCCGCGACTGTTACTTCTGGCTCGCCAGGACAACGTCTTTGTGGCGATCAGTCACGTTATAAATGGCGAGAAACTGCAGGTGGGCGGCGTTGCGGTAGTGGCTCCACAGACGATTCCGCTGGGTTTCAAAGTGGCCGCGCGGCACATTCTTGCGGGAGAGAAGATTGTGAAGTACGGCGCACCCATCGGTTCGGCGACGCGCGACATTGAGGCTGGCGAGATGGTTCACCTGCACAACATGAAGAGCGACTATCTACCCACTTTCACCTTTGACGGGGAGGCCTTTCATGAAACAGGGCACTGAGATTCTGGGGTACCTGCGGTCAGATGGCCGAAAGGGCATTCGCAATACGGTGGCGGTGGCTTACCTGGTGGAGTGCGCGCACCACGTGGCGCGCGAGGTGGTGATTCCGTTCCGTGAGGACGGTGTGCACCTGATTGGGTTCGGCGGGTGTTATCCGAACACGTATTCAGCGCGGATGATGAAGGCGTTGTGCACGCATCCGAATGTGGGCGCGGTGCTATTGGTGTCGTTAGGGTGCGAGAGTTTCGACCGGGCTTCGCTGTCGACCGTGATTCGGGAGTCCGGGCGTCCGGTGCAGACGCTCATTATTCAGCAAACCGGCGGCACGAGAAAAACGATTGAACAGGGGCGGGAGTGGGTTCGCGGGGCTCTGCGGGAGTTGGAGGGAACTCCTCGGGCGCCGATTGCGATTGAGGAATTGGTCGTGGGGACGGTGTGCGGCGGCTCCGACGCGACAAGCGGGATTACGGCCAACCCGGCGATTGGGCGGGCCTTCGATCTGCTAGTGGCGCAAGGTGCGCGCGCGATCTTCGAAGAGACGGGCGAGTTGATTGGTTGCGAGCAGATTATGGCGGCGCGCGCCTTTCCAGCACATTGGGATCCTAAGCTTAGAATTCCACGTGGACAAGTTGTCGC
>JADMIO011346899.1_pt1 | contig 88552 bp, 64 predicted proteins | sample 8958161 | NCBI WGS metagenome assembly JADMIO01 (sample SAMN16585339, study PRJNA669376) | soil metagenome | isolation source: Crop rotation soil | place: USA: Cullars Rotation, Alabama | collected 2011
CGCGACAACTTGTCCACGTGGAATTCTAAGCTTAGGATCCCAATGTGCTGGAAAGAAAATCTTTGAACGTTTTTCAGGGTCACACGTCACGTGTTCTAACCCTGACCTGGAGCAATGACGACAGTCGTGCACTCTCTGGCGGCTCCGATAATACGCTGCGGCTGTGGGACGTAGATACCGCAGGATGTTTGCGCGTTTTGGAGGGTCATGCGCGGCCGGTGACAACTATTGCATGGCATGCAGAACAACGCCTTGCTGTAACAGGTAGTGAGGATTCCACAGTTCGACTTTGGGACGTGGACTCAGGGCGTTGCCTGACTGTGCTTGAAGGCCACGAGTCTAATATCAGAACCGTAGTTTGGAGTGCTGATGGATGCCGTGTGTTCTCAGCGGATGAAGATGGCAACATCCATATTTGGGATTTGTCAGCCTTCGTCCGCAAAGAACGAGGACTGACAACTGAACCGGATCAGGTCCAATACACGAATGCCAAAGTCTTACTAGTCGGTGACTCCGGGGTTGGCAAGACCGGTCTTTCCAATTTTCTCGCTCGTGACATCAAGGTCGCGCCAGACAAACCGCTTCCTTCCACTGACGGCGCCTGGGCGACACATTGGCCATTGCGTCACGACAGGAAGAAGACCGGCGTTGAGCGTGAGATCTGGCTCTGGGATTTCGCCGGGCAGGTCGACTATCGTCTTGTTCATCAACTCTTCATGGACGACACAGCGGCAGCGGTGCTTGTTTTCAATCCACAAAATGAAAACCCATTCGAGGGGCTGGGACAATGGGACCGCGACCTCCAGAAGGGAACGCGAAAACCATTCGCGAAGTTGCTCGTTGGCGCACGTGTTGATCGCGGTGGCCTGGTAGTCAGTGCGAAAAGCATGAACAAGTTCATGACCGAGCGTGGCTTTGTTCAACCGCTGCACTTGACCAGCGCATTGACCGGGGAGGGTTGCAAACAGCTTCGCGAAGCAATTGTTGACGCCATTAATTGGAAGAGTATTCCTGAGACTACATCACCCGCGCTTTATCACCGGTTGAAACAGGAAATCCTCAGTCTGCGCGATAACAATTCGGTGCTATTGCGTCTGGCTGAGCTGAAGCAACGCATGGAGATGACGCTGCGCGAGGAACAGTTTGAGACATCTGAATTAGAAGCCGTCGTGGGCCTGCTCTCAGGCCCGGGAATGATCCAGCAGTTGGATTTTGGTGGGTTCATTCTGTTGCGGCCCGAGGTACTCAGCCATTATGCCGCCGCAGTCGTTAGACAGGTGCGGCAGGACGAATTGGGCTGTATTCGCGAAGATGAGTTGCTTGCTGGCAACCTTAATTACCAGGACTTCAAGCGTTTGCCGCGCGAGGACGAAGCAGTGGTTTTGCGAGCATTGCTGGAAACGTTCGTAAGCCGCGCATGGTGCCTGCGCCAATCCACAGACGGCACGGCAATCCTCACTTTCCCAAGTTATTTCAGACGAGAGCGGCTGGAACAGCCAAGTCATCCGAGTGTGATCGTGACCTATCGTTTCGATGGTCCTACTGATGAGATTTATGCAACTCTCGTAGTGCGGCTGCATTACACGATGGCATTCGAGAGTGTGGAGCTGTGGAAATCGGCAGCGGACTTCAGAACTCAAACCGGTGCGGCGTTGGGATTCACGTTGACACGCGAAAACGAAGGTACTTCGCGTCTGGAAGTTTATTTTGAGCCGGAAGTGGATGAGAATTCGCAGGTTTTGTTTCTTCGTTATATCCATGATCACCTCAGTGAGCACGCAAAAACCGTTGTTCGCCTGCGAAACTACAGTTGCACGAACAAGCGATGTGAGGCTTTCGGCCAAATATTTTCCGACCAAACGAAAATTAGTAAGGCGTTGTCTTCGGGCAAAAGCAAAGTTTTCTGCACGGATTGCGGCAAGCCTATCCTTTTACGCGATCTACTCGAAGAACAATTCGATTCGCTGAAGACTGTTATAAAAGCACGTAAGCTCGATGATGAAGCGCGGGTTGCAATCAATAACGAAAGCCGTATGTTGATACTCACAGGACATGCTTATTCGGTTGTTGCGGAAGCCGGGCAGATTTATCGTGGTTACAGCAAGCATGAGCACGGGATCGATGGTGAGATCGAGTTTGTAAATAATCAGGGCCGACCCTCACGGAAGCGTCTTTACGTGAAACTCAACTCAGACGATTTCGGCCTCAAAAACCTCTGGCACCATGCGCAGACACTTCAGGTCGAGGACCCACAGTGGACCAAATACTGGCGGCAACAGCGTTCGCCCGTGATGCTGGTAATGCAAACCGCCGACGGCGAAATCCGTTGGATGGACGTGAGCGCATATCTTAAACGCGAAAGCACGCGTGGACGCGAAGTTAGCGAAATCGTTTTCGAAGGCGAGTTGTTTGACGCTAAGAGCGTGAGCGACTGGCGCAAAAAGGTTTTGGAAGGCAGGACGCTCTAACAAAATCTTAAACAAGTATTTCAGGATTTCAAGAGTAGCAGCTGATGTTCGCCCAAATCGAACGTTGCGCAAAGCTGCCGACAGATTTAAGGGCATTTAATATAAGTCCTTCTACAAACTTACATAGACGTAACTATGACAAAGATGCTAACGCACATCGAGGCGATGGTTAAAGGTGAGGCGCCGCCGGCGCCGGTCGCGCGGCTGGTTGGGTTTGAGGTGACTCTAGTGAAGCCGGGAGAGGCGGTCGTTGAGATGCAGACGTCGGAGAAGCACTATAATCCGATGGGTACGGTCCATGGTGGGATTCTTTGTGACATTGCCGATGCGGCGATGGGGATCGCTTACGCTGCCAACCTCGCTGAAGGTGAGTCGTTTACCACGCTCGAGCTGAAGATTAACTTTCTCAAGCCCGTCTGGAACTCACGCCTGCGCGCGACCGCACGCGTCGTCAAACAAGGTCAGACGGTCGGTTTAGTCGAGTGCGACGTAACAGACGACAAAGACAAACTCGTCGCACACGCTACCAGCACGTGCCTGACTCTCAGAGGCGATCAAGCTCAGGGACGTTAGTCATCTTTTTGCCACAAAACTCCACCAAAAAGCACAAATGCTTCTGCTAATACTTGAGCAGTGGAGGTAGTGGCAAATGGAAGTAACAAGAATCACTACGGATGAAGTAAGTGAGCGGATGAATCGGGGTGAACAATTCACGTTCGTTGATACACGAAATCCAACGGCGTGGGGAGAGGCAGACAAGAAACTGCCGAACGCTGTTCGCGTTCCCGCCGGCGAAGTCGCACAACATCTCAACGAGATACCAAAAGACCGCGCCGTCATAACCTACTGTACTTGACCGCACGAAGCGTCCAGCGCCAGTGTGGCGCAGGAACTCGCCAATCATGGCTGGAAGAACGTGCATCCGCTCTACGGCGGATTCGATGCGTGGGTCGAAGCGGGCTTGCCCGTGGATCCCAAGTGAAATATTTTGGCCGCGGATTTACGCGAATGAACGCGGATTAGATCTGCGTTCATCCGCGTGGATCCGCGGCTACTTTTTAAGTTCCCCAGACCCTTACCCAATCAACCTGCATCTGTTGCGGAAAGACAGTGCTGCCGTCGGGATTGCCGACGAAGTTTCCGCCCACCGCGACATTGAGGAGGATGAAGAATGGTCCCTGAAACTCTGACGTGCTGTTGATTCCGCCCGAGATGTTCGCCTCTGCATACTGCACACGATCGACATACCACTTGATCGAAGTTGCGGTGCGAGAGATCGCGTACGTGTGGAACCCGGCCGTGAGCGAAGTGGACGAGTTGAAGACTCCGCCGAATGAGGCATGTTGTCCGTTCGCATCGGCCCAGTGAATCGTGCCGAAGTTTTTCAACGGATTCTGGCCCTGGATCTCCATGATGTCGATCTCACCGCACGAAGGCCAGCCAACCGTAGTGATACTGTTGCCGAGCATCCAGAAAGCCGGCCAGATGCCCTGCCCTTCCGGCGCGTTGATGCGCGCTTCGACCCAGGTGTTGATGCCGAACGATTGTTTGCCCTGTGTCTTCATGCGAGCGGAGGTGTAAGCGTTGCCACCGAAATTCTCGCGCCGCGCTTCGATCACGAGCATGCCGTTTGAGATGCGCGCGTTCTCTGGCCTGCTCGTGTAGTTCTCGAGCTCGTTGTTGCCCCAGCCGCCGCCACCGAGATCGAAGCCCCAGTTCGCGGTGCTGATTGCGGTGCCATTGAATTCATCGGACCAACGGAGATTAGGAAATCCCGGAGGCGCTCCTCCTCCCGCTGGAGGCTGTGAGCCGACAGCGGCCCACGTAAACTGCTCCCACGTACCTGCTGTCGTACGGTCAGACACGAGCGCGGCGCCGCGGTTGAGATCAGCCGTAACGAAACGGTTGGTCCCGCGTGCTCGGAGAGTGAAGGCGCCACCGGCAATGTCGGACCACGTAAATTGCTCCCACGTGCCGATGCTCGGCCGATCGGCGACGAGCGGCGCCCAGGCTGCACGAGCCTGGTCCGCCGATACGAACAGACCCGTGCCAACAGACCTGAACGCAATGAAACCACTGCCGGCGTCGACCACTTGAAATTGTTCCCACGCGTCGACCGCCGAGCGATCCGCAACGAGCGGCGCCCACGTGCCGCGGTTCTGATCAGCCGACGTAAATTGACTATTGGCAGACGCGCGTATCCAGATGGTCTGGCCCACCGGCGCGGCCGCGTTGGCGGTGAGTGACAATAGAAATGTAGTTAATACTAGAAACAAGATGTTTGGCTTCGCCATTATACTTCCTCCTCCCAGTTTGGGTGCTGAACGTCGAAGTTGTAGGGGATGCGAGTCGAGTTCGACGTGCTGAGCGTCACGTGAGAACCAATTTGGGAGGTCCTGAATTCAGGCGGGATAATATCACAAACAATTAGCCGCGGATTCACGCAGATTCACGCGGATCAGCGTTAATCTGCGTGAATCCGCGGCTAAAGATTAATTCAACGCGGCCACGGTCACTGTTTCTGGTCCAACCTGGTTGCGAGCCATTTCACGTTTGAGCTGACGTTCTGCATGAGAGGGGTATAACTCCTCGCCTGTCTGCTCGCCCGCAGTGAACACCTCTGAAAGGAAATAGCTAGCGCCGTACCGATTGAAGATCAGAAAGTCTGTTTTCGGCATTCGCCGTCCTTCGATCGGCTCAGTCTCAAACACGACTTCATCGTGCTTGTTATGAACGTTTCGGAGTAGTAGACCGATCGGCTCGTCCATCACGCGGCTGATCTCGTACTCACCTGCCGGCAACGTTTTTCCCTTCACGATGAAGTCAAACGGAATCGAAGCACGAATCGCAGTTCCCGGATCCTGTGCTCGCGTCGTCCCTACCAGTAGCAAACTCAGAAGACATCCTGTCGCCATCACACTGAAAAGTTTTTTCATGATTTCTCACCTCAACTAAATTCTCCACACACGCGGTGACTAGAAATTGCCATGCCACTAGTTGGACCACAAAACCATGGTTTCGTTGGGCAATAACTGAGGCTTTCTTTCGTCGTTAAGTAAAAATGCCACACCGTGACATAATCTTTTCTATGAGAATGATCTGGCGATACAGTCTTGCGGTCATCACTGTCGCAGCGGCGCTGATCATCACCGGATTGCTCAAAAACTATACTGACATCACGCCACTTTTCTACGCCGCCATCGTCATTAGCGCGTGGTTCGGCGGCATGGGCCCCGGGCTGCTGGCCGTCGTCCTCGCCGAAGTGTCGATCGACTACTATTTTGTCGAGCCGTTATACACGCTGCGACTTGGACCAAAGCACATCAGCTTTCTTGTCGTGTTCGGAGTTTTGGCTGTACTGACGAGCTGGATGAGCAGCAAACGCAGGCGCGCTGAAGAAGGGCTACGACAGGCGCGTGACGAGCTCGAAATGCGCGTCCAGGAACGTACGAAGGAGCTCCGGCAGGCAAACGAAACTCTGCGCGAGCGACAGGCAGAGTTAACACACGTCACCCGCGTCATGACGCTCGGCGAGCTGACTGCCTCGATCGCACACGAAGTAAACCAGCCACTCGCCGCGATCGTCACGAACGGCAATGCGTGTTTGCGTTGGCTTGCGGGCGCCACGCCGAACTTGTCTGAAGCGCGACAGGCTGTCGAACGAATCATCAAAGACAGTTACCGTGCGAGCGAAGTCATCTCGCGCGTTCGCTCGCTTGTGAAAAAGACCCCCGCGCGAAATGATTGGGTCGATCTGAACGAAGTGATCGTCGAAGTGCTTGCGCTCGCGCAGAACGAAGCACGCCGGAATCGTGTTTCGCTGAAGCAGGAGCTCAAGCAGGATTTACCTCAGGTGCGTGGCGATCGTGTGCAGTTGCAACAAGTCGTTTTGAATCTCATCATGAATGGGCTGGAAGCGATCGCGAGAAGTAAGAATGGTGCGCGCGAGTTGTCTGTCAGTTCCGAACTGGATCCGGCGAAGAACGTGATTATCGCCGTGAGCGATTCCGGTGAGGGACTCAATTCAGCAGATCCGGCGCGCGTTTTCGACGCGTTCTACACGACCAAGCCGGAAGGTATGGGGATGGGGCTCGCGATCAGCCGGACGATTATCGAGTCGCATGGCGGGCGCCTTTGGGCCACGGCAAACTCACCGCAAGGCGCGGTCTTCCAGTTTACTTTGTCGACTGCTGATGAAGAACAACGTCACGGAAATGGTGTTCGTCATCGACGATGACGAATCGATACGCGAGGCGCTGAAGAGTCTCATTAGATCGGTGGGACTCGGTGTCGAGACGTTTGCGTCCGCGCACGAGTTTCTGCAGAGCTCGCGTGCCGATGTGCCTGCGTGTTTGATACTCGACGTGCGTATGCCGGGAGTCAGCGGACTCGATCTCCAGCGCGATCTCGCCGAAGCGAATATTCACATTCCCATCGTCTTCATCACTGGTCACGGCGACATTCCGATGTCGGTGCGTGCGATGAAAGCGGGAGCGGTCGAGTTTTTGACGAAGCCGTTTCGCGAACAGGATCTGCTCGACGCGATTCAACAGGCACTCGATCACGATCGGAGTGTGCGTGCGAAGCTGGCGGAAAGCGCGGAGCTTCGCAATCGCTATAACTCACTGACCCCGCGTGAGACGGAAGTCTTTGCGTTGGTGGTGAAGGGGCTGCTCAACAAACAGATCGCGCTTCAATTAGGCACGAGCGAAATCACCGTCAAACTCCATCGCCGCCAGGTGATGGAGAAAATGCGCGCCGACTCCCTCGCCAACCTCGTCCGCATGGCGGAAAAACTTAACGCCGAAGGCGTTCGCTAATTTCAGCCCAGGGTTCGAGCGCAGCGAGAACCCTGGGATCGTGGACGAAACAGAATCGAACCCTGAAAGGGTTTGGCAATTGGCGAACCCTTTCAGGGTTGTTTGTGCTTTGTTTGCTGCCCCAGGGTTGTCGCTGCGCTCCAACCGTGGGCTCAAATTGGCTTTGCCTCAAAAGTCGGAAGGAAGCGCCAACGACGCGAGATATGAAAGCCCAGGGCAAGCGCGAAGCGCGTCGCCCTGGGTAAACAAATAATCAAAATGTTCCAGCCCTGAAAGGGCGTAATTCCCTGCGCATTTCGGCCTTTCAGGCCTTAATCTCTCCTGCTTGTGGGACCCAGGGCGACGCGCTTCGCGCTTGCCCTGGGCTTTCATATGTCGCGCCGTTGGCGCTTCGTTCCGACTTTTAAGGCAAAGCTGCTCAAATTAGCAAACGCCTTCGGCGTACCTATACCAAGGTATAGGTAGCGGATACCTCGGTATAATAGTTTTCCTCACCGCTCGCTCGCATACTCACCACCGTAATGAATCCGCTGATTTCAATTGTTGACGATGACGAGTCGGTGCGAACGGCGCTCAAGAGCCTGATCGATTCGGTTGGGTTCCGGGCGGAGGTGTTCGGCTCGGGCGAAGAGTTCCTGAAGTCGCCTTTCGTGTTCAAAACCGACTGCCTGATAGCCGACGTTCGGATGCCGGGCATGGACGGCCTCGAACTCCAGGCGCGGCTGCATGCCGCCGGCTCAGCCGTCCCAATCGTCTTCATCTCAGCCCACGATGATAAAGACGCGCGGGCCCGTGGCCTGCGAGACGGAGCGATTGCGTTCCTGCAAAAGCCATTCAGTGAAGATTCCCTGTTGGGAGCGATCAGCGAGAGTCTGGATAAAAGTTAAATCGAAAAGGGATTAGCGATGTTACAGACTGCCAGTGCCTTGAACTATCAACCGTTAGCTCCTCATGTTGTGCAGCCCGTGCGAAGACCGGCCCTTCACAGCGGCGCAGCGACCAACGATCTTTCAGCTCTCTATCCCGAATCGGTGCTGAGATCGAGTGATGCTATCGGTTGGCAAAATGTGCGTGCGATTCACTTTCGCCACAATGCAAAAGAAGCCATGATCCCGGCCTCAGACGATCACTGTATAGTGAAGAATCTTGGCGACACGTTTTTCACGAGTGTCTATCACGGCAAACGAAGATTCGAAGGCGAAGTGCTTTCCAGCGAAACCGCGATCATTCCCGCCGGCTCGTCATGGGTTTGCCAGGCTGAGGAATCCCTCGACCTGCTGCTGCTCTACCTGCGACCGCTCTTTGTGCATTCGGCCGCAGCCGAGTTGGACATCACTCACAACGAGATCGGACTGACGCCGCAAATCGGTTTCAAAGACAAGAACATCTGTCACGTAGCGATGTCGCTGCTGCACGAGTTGAACGAAGCGAATGTGGTCGGACGGCTATATGCTGATTCACTCGCGCCCGGACTCGCGATCCAGCTCGTCAGGCGCTACAGTTCTTTGCGAGACATACATGTTGGTCACGGCGGCATGGCTCCGCACAAGTTACGAAAAGCCGTCGCGTTGATCGATCATCACCTGTCTGATGAAGAGGAAGGACGTGTGGCGCTGCGTGTGGTCGCGCGCGCGGTGCGCATGAGCTACTTCCATTTTTCGCGGGCGTTCAAGCAATCGATGGGAATGACGGCGACGAATTACATAGCGGAACGCCGGATCGAGCGTGCGAAGAAGATGCTGGAGGAGACGGAATTGCCAATCTCCGAGATTGCCCTGCGTTCGGGCTTCTCCAGTCAAAGTCACTTCACGACGGCGTTCCGCAGGCTGGCCGGCGCCACGCCAAAAGCTTTCCGAGCGGCACTGTGATGGGGGAATGTTAGACAGGATTACAGGATTTTCACGATGAACAGGATTATCATGCAAATCTTGTTAATCCTGTAATCCTGTCTAAAGTATCGTGCATAAACAGAAACTCAAGCTGAGTCATCTGCTACGACCTCACCGCGGCATGCTTGCGCTCGCGTTCCTTGCCGTACTCGGCGAGGCTGCTACCGATCTACTTGAGCCATGGCCGCTCAAGATCGTCTTCGACTACGTCTTCGGCACTAAGCATATCCCAGCATGGCTGTCCGGATTGCTTGGCGCTACGTTTGGTCTGACTAAAGTCGCCATTCTTCATTTCGCCGTCGTTGCGGTGATCGTGATCGCAGTCGCCGGTGCTCTCAGCGCGTACGCGGAAAAGTACCTGACGACGTCAGTCGGTCAATGGGTGATGCACGATCTGCGGCGCATTCTCTATCATCACATTCAACGCTTGTCGCTCGCTTATCACGATCAAAAGCCAACCGGCGATCTCATCAGCACCGTTACCGCCGACATCGATTCGATCCAGGATTTCATCTCGCAGGCGCTGCTCGGGATTCTCGTGAACGTGCTGACGCTCGCCGGGATGCTCGGCGTGATGTTTTATCTCAACTGGCGCTTCACGCTCATCGCGCTTTCAATAACACCGTTCCTGTTTGCTGTCGTCTACACCTACACACGTCGCATCAAGAAAGCCTCGCGTGACTTGCGAAAGAAGGAAGGCGAAGTGATTTCGGTGGTGGCGGAAGTGCTCAACTCGATCCGCGTCGTGAAAGCGTTTGCGCGCGAGGATTACGAAGAGGCACGACTCGCGCAGCAAAGTCTCGAGAACGTCGAGGTAGCGCTCAAAGCACGGAGTCTCAAAGCAAAGCTGGCGCCGGTGGTCCAGGTGATTGTCGCGGTCGGAACGTGTCTCGTGTTGTGGTACGGCGTTAATCTGGTTTTGACGGAACAGATGACGTCGGGCTCTTTGCTCGTGTTCCTGCTGTATCTCGGGAAGATGTACAAGCCGATGCGCGACCTCTCGAAGATGACTGACACGATGTCGAAAGCGGCGGTCGGCTATGAGCGCATACATGAAGTGATCGAGACCGAAGACAGAATCACGAATCTGCCCGGTGCGCGGAAAGCTCCCGTGTTCAAAGGCGAGATCGAATTCGAGCATGTGCATTTCGGATACGACAAACGTTACCCCACGCTTACCGACGTCAATCTTAAAATCGAGCCGGGTCAGCTCGCGGCGCTCGTTGGTCCAACAGGCGCGGGTAAGTCGACGATCATCGGTTTGATTGCGCGTTTCTACGATCCGCAAAAGGGTGTCGTGAAGATCGACGGCGAGGACGTGCGGAATTACAAGCAGAAGTCGCTGCGAAAGCAGATCAGTTTCGTGTTGCAGGAGACGCTGCTGTTCCGAGCGCCTGTCTGGCAAAACATCGCGTATGGACGCCCGGAGGCATCGCGTGAGGAGATCCTCGAGGCAGCGAAGCTCGCGAATGCGGATGAGTTCATCAGAAACATGCCGCAGCAGTACGACACGATGGTTGGGGAGAAGGGTGTGACGTTGTCCGGCGGGCAGCGGCAACGCATCGCGATTGCGCGTGCGATCATCCGCAACTCGCCGATACTGATACTTGATGAGCCGACGTCGGGGCTTGATGCTGCGTCGGAGGAGCTCGTGTTCGAAGCGCTCGGCAGATTGATGGCGGGCCGCACGACGATCGTCATCGCCCATCGACTCGCGACGATACGCCGCGCGGATGTGATCTTCGTCATCGACCACGGCACGATCGCCGAGCGCGGTACACACGACGCGTTGCTTGCTGAGGGCGGACTCTATTCACGTCTCTACGAGATCCAGTTTCAGAGTAAAACCGAACCACAGATTACACACATTTAATCCGGATTTTCATCCGTGTAAATCCGTGGCTAAATACCTTTCCAGCCGCCACCAAGCGCCTTGATCAACTCAACACTCGCCGTCATCTGCTGCGTTTGCAGGTTCACCACCGTTCGCTGATTGTTCAGGAGCGTAGCCTGCGCGTTGATGACGTTCAGATAACTATCAATCCCCGATTTGTAGCGCTCATTCGAAAGCGACAACGCCCGCTGCGCTGAAGCGACCGCTTCGTTCTGTTGATCCAGCTCGTGTGAAAGAATCCGCAGCGCCGCAAGGTTGTCTTCAACCTCCTGAAACGACGTCAACACGGTGTTGCGATAGTTGGCGACTGTCGCATCATACTGCGCGCGCGCCACCTCGTTTGCCGCTTTACGCCGTCCTTTATCGAACAAGGTCTGACTCAACGTTGGTCCAAGCGAGAAGAAGCGCGCGGGCCACGTGAACCAGCTCGCGATCGACGTGCTCTCCAATCCTCCAGTCGCGCCTAGCACGAGTGATGGAAAGAACGCGGCTTTCGTCACGCCGATCTCCGCGTTCGCTTCCGCGACGCGACGTTCGGCAGCAGCGATGTCCGGACGTCGTTCGAGTAGTTGCGATGGCAGGCCGACTGGAATCACGGGCGGCTTTGTATCCGATGGCGCTGTGGGCAGCGAGAACGTCGACGCAGGCTGGCCCGTTAACAAAGCGATCGCGTGTTCGAGCTGTGCGCGCTGGATGCCGAGATCGGTCGCCTGGGCCTGTGTGGTCTCGAGTTGAGTTTCCGCCTGGGCGACGTCTTCATCGGAGGCGATGCCGGTTTGAAAACGGACGCGCGTGAGCTCGAGTTGTTGTTGATAAGCCGCGATCGTCGAGTCGAGCAAAGCCTTTTCAGCATCGACTGAGCGAAGCTGGTAGTAATCAAAGGCAAGCTCCGCCTCGACGCTCAAACGAACGTTTTGCAGATCCGCCTCGCTCGCCTGTGCTTCGGAAGTGCTGGCGACGACGGTGTTGCGGATGCGGCCCCAGAAATCCGGTTCCCAGGTAGCGTCGAATGGGAGCGTGTAGTTGACGCTCTGGCGACCGGGCGAGACATTTGAGTGAGTGGCGACGCCTGATTGTCGCGACACGATGATCGAAGGGCTCGTCGTCACGGTCGGAAAATATTCTGAGCGCGACTCCTTGACGATTGCGCGCGCGGCGCGGAAGTTTGCATCGGCAAGCGCGATACTCTGATTGGCAGTGTTGACTTGCTCTTCGAGGCTGTTCAGTTGCGCGTCATTGAACATCTCCCACCACTTGCCGCGGATCGTGGCGTCGCTAGGATGCGCGAATTTCCAGTCGTTCGTTTCCTTGAACGTGTCTGGCGTGATCTCTTTGTACGCCGGCGGCGTTGCCACCGTCGGCTTCACATACTTCGGCGCCTTGTCGCAGCCTTTGAACAGGATGAGACCGATTATCGAGATAGTCAGGATTTGAAAGTGGTTAGGCATTTTGTGGCTCTGTTATCCGTGTAATCCGTGGTTTAAGACGATCGAGATATAAATAGACCACTGGGGTTGTAAACAATGTGAGCATCTGGCTCACGAGCAGTCCGCCAATGATCGAAATCCCCAACGGCCGCCTGAGCTCAGAGCCGGTGCCTGAACCGAGGGCGAGCGGCAGCGCACCGAGCAGCGCGGCCATCGTCGTCATCATGATCGGCCGAAACCGCAACATGCACGCTTGAAAAATCGCGTCGCGCGAGCTCTTCCCTTCACCACGCTCCGCCGCCAGCGCGAAATCGATCATCATGATCGCGTTCTTCTTCACGATACCAATCAACAGAATGATCCCAATCAACGCAATCAAGCTGAGATCCATGTGCGTCACGAGCAGCGCCAGCACCGCACCCACACCCGCCGACGGCAAGGTCGACAGGATCGTGATCGGATGTATGTAACTCTCATAAAGAATCCCGAGTACGATGTAGACCGCCAGCAACGCTGCCACGATCAGCAACGGCTCGCTCGCGAGGGACGTCTGAAACGCCTGCGCCGTCCCCGCAAAACTACCGTGAATCGTCGCCGGCATTCCAATACTCTGCTCCGTCTGATTAATCGCCTGCACGGCATCACTGAGCGCCACGCCCGACGCAAGATTGAACGAGAAAGTCACAGCCGGAAGTTGGCCCTGGTGATTAACTGCGAGCGGTGCAGTCGCTGGGGCGTAACGCGCAACTGCACTCAACGGCACGATCCCACCACTCGCCGAATGCAGGTAGATCTCTTTCAACCCCTCGGGACGCTGCCAGTAGCGCGGCTCAACCTCCATCACGACGTGATACTGGTTCAACTGCTTGTACATCGTCGACACTTGTCGCTGTCCAAAAGCATCGTAAAGCGTCGCATCGATCTCCTGCGGCGTGATCCCCAAACGCTCTGCCGTGGCACGGTCGTAATCGAGCGACGCCTGCAAGCCGCTGTTCTGCTGATCGCTGTTGACGTCAGTCACGCTCGGAACCTTGCGCAACGCCTGCAGCAGGAGCGGTCCCCACTTCACGAGGTCGTCCAGGTCTTCGCTCTGAATCGAGTACTGGTACTGCGCATTACCGCCGCGACCACCGACGCGCAGGTCCTGCGTCGCTTGCAGGAACACTGACGCGCCTTCAACACTCGCGAGCTGTCGTCGCAAACGACGGATGATTTCGTCAGCACTGACCTTTCGCTCGTCGAGTGGCTTCAACGAGATGAACATTCTTCCGGTGTTCGTCGTCGTGCCGCCGCCGCTGCCGGTGAAGGCGACTACATTCGCCACTGCGGGATCAGCCTTGATGATGTCTACAAAGCGCGCCATCCGTTGCCTCATCGCTGTGAACGAAGCGTCCTGCGCACCCTGGATGCCGCCTGCGAGCCGGCCCGTGTCCTGCTGCGGGAAAAATCCTTTCGGCACGATCACGAGCAGGTAAACATTCACTCCGATCGTGATCAGCAGCACGAGCAGCATCGGCGCGGGATGCCGCAGCACCCACGTCAAACTCCGCTCGTACAAGCTCAGGATCCACGCAAACACTCGCTCGCTCGCGCGATACAGTCGTCCATGCTCTTCCTGATGTTTCAGCAGTCGCGAACACATCATCGGCGTCGTCGTCAGCGACACGACAAGCGAGACGAGAATCGCCACTGAAAGCGTCACCGCAAACTCGCGAAACAGACGTCCGACGATCCCACCCATCAGCAGCAACGGCGTGAATACCGCCACCAGCGAGATGCTGATCGAGAGCACCGTGAAACCGATTTCTTTCGCGCCTAGAAGAGCTGCTTGCAACGGACGCATTCCCTCTTCGAGATGGCGCGTCACGTTTTCGATGACGACGATCGCATCATCGACGACGAAGCCCGTCGAGATCGTGAGCGCCATGAGCGAGAGATTGTCGAGGCTGTAGTGACACAGGTACATCACGCCGAACGTACCGATGAGCGAAACAGGCACGACGACCGCCGGAATGATCGTGGCGCGTGGGTTCCTCAGGAAGACAAACACGACCATGATCACCAGACCGATTGAGATGATGAGCGTGCGCTCGACGTCTCTGACGGACGCGCGAATAGTCGTCGTCTGGTCCATCACGACCGTGAGATCGATCGCAGACGGGATTGACGCTTTCAACTGCGGAAGCGCAGCGCGAACGCTGTCGACCGTGTCGATGATGTTTGCGCCGGGTTGGCGAAAGATGATCACGAGCGCGCACGGTTTTCCGTTTGCGAGCCCCGCGGAGCGCAGGTTCTCGACCGAGTCCTGCACGTTCGCAATGTCTGACAATCTGATCGCGGCGCCGTTGCTGTAACTGACGATCAGTGGGCGGTAATCTGCGGCTTTCAGGAGTTGATCGTTGACGGCGATGTCAGCAGTGGTTGTGTTGTTTGTGAGTTGGCCCTTGGCGAGGTTTGCGTTCTGCTGGCTCAGCATGTTGCGAACGTCTTCGAGACCGAGGCCCGTGGCGTTCAATTGGGTAGGGTTCACGTCCACTCGTACAGCAGGTAAGGAGCTTCCGCCGACGACGACCTGGCCCACACCCTGAATTTGCGAAAGCTTCTGCTGGAGAACTGTCGAGGCAGCATCGTAGAGACGGCCCTGATCGTAGACGTCTGATGTAAGCGCCACGATCATGATCGGCGCGTCGGCCGGGTTCACTTTTCGATATGTTGGATTGTTCGGCAGGTTGGTTGGCAGATAACCGCGCGCCGCATTGATGGCGGCTTGGACGTCTCGCGCGGCGGCATCGATGTCACGGTTCAGCTCAAACTGCAACGTCACGCTTGTCGAGCCGAGATAACTCGCGGAAGTCATTTCTGTCACGCCGGCGATGTGGCCCAACTGGCGTTCGAGCGGCGTCGCCACAGACGACGCCATGATCTCGGGACTCGCGCCCGGCAAGTTTGCCTGCACCGAGATCGTTGGGAAGTCGATCTGCGGCAGCGGCGACACCGGCAACAGCTTGAACGCCACCGCCCCCGCGAGCGCAATCGCGGCGGTCAAAAGCACGGTGGCCACAGGCCGGTGAATAAACGGCGACGAAAGACTCATAACGCTAAACGCCGAAGGCGTTGGCTAATTTCAGCCCTGGGGTTCGAGCGCAGCGAGAACCCTGGGAACGGATTTCAAATTTCAAACAAACCCTGAAAGGGTTCGGCAATTGGCGCACCCTTTCAGGGTTCAAAAACATTATTGTGGCTTAACCCGGGTTGTCGCTGCGCTCCACCCCTGGGCTGAAATTAGCTAACGCCTTCGGCGTTCTCCTGCCGCGAAGCTCAGAAATCTTCCGCGCGGCCGCGTCGAAGAAGAGATAGATCACGGGGGTGGTGTACAGGGTCAGCAGTTGGCTTAACATCAGACCACCGACGAGTGTGATGCCGAGTGGACGCCGCAGCTCAGAGCCGGTTCCCGATCCAAATGCCAACGGTAAAGCGCCGAGCAGCGCTGCCATCGTCGTCATCATGATCGGTCGAAAGCGCAGCAGACACGCCTGGTAGATCGCCTCTTCCGGGTCCTTACCGTGATTGCGCTCGGCATCGAGCGCGAAGTCGATCATCATGATCGCGTTCTTCTTCACAATGCCGATCAGCAGGATGATGCCGATGATCCCAACGACCGTCAGCTCGGTTCGAAATAACAGCAACGCGAGGATCGCGCCCACGCCTGCTGACGGTAAGGTCGAAAGGATCGTGAGCGGGTGAATGTAGCTCTCATACAAAACCCCGAGCACGATGTAGACGGTGACGATCGCCGCGAGAATCAGGAGGGGCTCATTCGTCAACGAATTCTTGAACGCCTGCGCCGTACCCTGAAACGACGCCTGAAGACTCGCGGGCATATTCAACTCTTTCTCAACTTGCTCGATCGCGTTCGTCGCCTCGCCCAACGACGCGCCGTGCGCAAGGTTGAACGAGATCGTGACGACGGGAAACTGTCCTTGATGGTTTACAGAGAGCGGCGCCGTTCCCGTTTCGAAATGGCTGAACGTGCTGAGCGGTACTGACGTGCCGTTCGTCGAGCGGACGTAAATGTCCTGCAACTTTGCCGGATTGTTCTGAAAGTTCGGCATCGTTTCGAGGATCACGTGATACTGATTCGATTGTGTGAAGAGGGTCGAGATCTGGCGCTGCCCGAACGCGTCGTAAAGTGTCTGATCAATAGCGAGCGGCGTGATCCCGAGACGCGACGCCGTTACGCGATCGATTACGAGTGTCGTTTGGGCCGCGCCTGTTTGCTGATCGGTGGCGACGTCCTGTAGCTGCGGGAGCGTCTTCAACTTCTCGACAAAGCGCCCCGTCCAGGTGTTCAACTCGTCCGCGTTCGGCGATTCGAGTGTGTATTGGTACTGCGTGCGGCTCACTCGATCTTCAACGCTCAAGTCCTGCACCGGCTGCATGTACAACGTGATGCCGTCAACCGAGGCGAGTGCCGTTTGCAGTCGATTCATGACTGCGGTCGCATCGATCTTCCGCACGTCGAGCGGTTTCAGATTGATGAGAATGCGCCCGCTGTTGAGTGTCGTGTTCGTGCCGTCGACGCCGATAAACGACGAGAGACTATCGACTGCGGGATCTTTGAGAATGACTTGCGCGAGTTCCTGCTGTTTTTCCGCCATTGCCGGAAATGAGATTCGCTGCGACGCTTCCGAAATCCCTTGAATGACGCCAGTGTCCTGCACCGGGAAGAAGCCTTTCGGCACGACGACGTAAAGCCAGATCGTGAGGACGAGCGTCGCGGCGGCAACCAGGAGCGTGATCACACGAAACTTCAGCACCCACCGCAAGGTCGCGCCGTAGAAGTCGATGATTCTTTCAAACACGCGTTCCGACGCACGATAGAAACGTCCCTGATCTTTGTGTTCGCGCAGCAGTCGCGAGCACATCATCGGCGTGAGTGTCAGCGAAACAACTGCTGACACGAGGATCGTCACACTCAGCGTGATCGCAAACTCGCGGAACAAGCGGCCGACGATATCACCCATGAACAACAACGGAATCAGCACCGCGATCAATGAGATCGTGAGCGAGACGATCGTGAAACCGATCTGCTCGGCGCCTTTCAACGCCGCCTGCATCGGCGTCTCGCCTTCTTCGAGATAGCGCACGATGTTTTCGATCATCACGATCGCATCGTCGACGACGAAGCCGGTCGAGATCGTGAGCGCCATGAGCGTCAGGTTGTTCAGGCTGTAGCCCGCGAGATACATCACTGCGAGTGTGCCGACGAGTGAGAGCGGCACCGCTACACTCGGAATGATCGTGGCCGAGAGATTCCTGAGAAACAGAAAGATCACCATCACCACTAGCGCCACAGTCAGCATCAGTGAGAACTGCACGTCTTTGACTGACGCTCGAATCGTCACCGTGCGGTCGGTCAGCACTGAGAGTTGAATCGCGGGCGGCAAGGTCGTCTGGAGTTGCGGCAGCAGCGCCTTGATGCGATCGACCACCTGAATGATGTTCGCGCCGGGTTGTCGCTGAATGTTGACGATGACGGCCGGGACGTTGTTCATCCACGCCGCCTGCTTCACGTTCTCCGCCCCGTTAACAACCGAAGCGACATCCGACAGCACGACGGGGGCGCCGTTTCGATAAGCAACGACGATCTTGCCGTAGTCTTTGTCGGACAGGATCTGATCGTTGGCGTCGATCTGGTACGACTGCTGTGGTCCGTCGAAGTTTCCCTTCGCCTGGTTGACACTCGTTTGCTGAAGGCTGGTCCGTACGTCTTCGAGGCTGATGCCGTAGGAAGAGAGCGCCGTCGGATTAACCTGAATGCGCACGGCAGGCTTTTGACCACCGCTGATGCTTACCAGTCCGACACCAGGCAACTGCGAGATCTTCTGCGCGAGACGCGTGTCGGCAAGATCTTCGACTTGAGTCAATGGAATGGTGTTGGATGTGAGTGCCAGCGTCATCACGGGGGCGTCAGCCGGATTCGACTTGCTGTAGATCGGCGGTGACGGCAGACCAGCCGGAAGAAAGTTTGACGCTGCGTTAATGGCAGCCTGTACTTCCTGTTCGGCGACGTCGATGTTGAGATCCAGTGCGAATTGCAGTGTGATGATCGAGCTCCCGCCCGAGCTCATCGACGTCATCTGGTTCAACCCGGGCACTTGTCCAAACTGTCTCTCGAGCGGAGCCGTGATCGCAGACGCCACCACGTCCGGACTCGCGCCCGGATAAAACGTGATCACCTGAATGGTTGGATAGTCGACTTCTGGCAATGCAGAGACCGGCAGCTGGCGATACGCAACAACACCGGCCAGCAGGATCGCCGCCATCAACAGCGACGTGGCGACGGGCCTTAAGATGAACGGCCGCGACGGACTCACCCCGCACTCCTCCTGAACAAGTCATGAAGAGGGGCTCGAGAATCGCGGGAGCAACTGTAGGGGTGGCCCTCTGTGGCCACCCCTGTCATTGAATCCACGCAGGGGTGGCCACAGAGGGCCACCCCTACAGTTGATCGCGAGATACTTGTTCCCCTCATCCTCATTTGCTCCTTCGCACCGCGACCTTCACGCCGTTTTGCAGCTTGTCGAATCCATCGACTGCCACCACGTCGCCCGCCTTTAGTCCTTCAACCGCAGTCACGTTTCCATCAGTCGTGCCTGTCGTCACACTTTGCATCGCGACTGTTTGATCCGGCTTCACGACGTAGACAAACGCATCCTGTGCGTTGCGTTGAATCGCGACTGAAGGAACCAGGATCACGCCGTGTTGCGTCGTGACCAGCAAACGTGCGTTCACAAATTGATTCGGAAACAGAGCGTTGTCCCCATTTGGAAACGTTGCTTTTAGCTTGATCGTCCCGGTGGTCGTGTCGATCTCGTTATCGAACGTCAGCAGCGCGCCTGACGAGAGCTTCGTCTGTTGAGTCCGATCAAACGCATCGACCGTGAGCCGGTTGCCACGTCGCAACTGCTGCCGGATCTGTGGCAGATAATCTTCAGCTACACTGAACAGCACGTTGATCGGCTGCAGTTGCGTGATCACGAGCATGCCGTTCGCATCAGACGCGTGGACGATGTTGCCCGGATCAACCAAACGCAGACCGACGCGCCCGGTGATCGGCGACGTGATCCGGCAATACGCAAGCTGCACTTTCGCGTTGTCGATCTGTGCCTGATCGATCTGGACGACGCCTTCGTACTGATGCACTGTGGCGAGCTGTGTGTCGAGTTGTTGTTTCGGGATCGCGTTCTTGCTGTAAGCGATCTGATAACGATTCAGATCGATGTTCGCGTTTTCAAGCAGGGCTTTGTCGCGCTGGTACTGGCCTTCAGCCTGTGCGAGTTGCGCCTGGAACGGACGCGAATCGATCTCCGCGAGCAGGTCGCCCTGCTTGACCATCTGTCCCTCGCGATAATTCACACTCATCAACTGACCATCGACACGGCTTTTGACAGTCACCGTGTACAGAGGCGCGACAGATCCGAGCGCGTTGATGTAAACGCCGATACTTCCCTGCTGGGCCACCGCTGTCGAGATCGAGACACCCGGCGGCGCCGGCGGCGCTGACTTCGCTGCCGCGACCGTTGTCTTTTGTCGATGCTGGAAAATGAGAAAGCCAGTGACGGCTACGATGAAGAGCAGGATCAGGATCACGCGCGGGCTGGGTCGGCGCCGTCGTGGCTGGACCACCGGAGCTGCTGGCGGTTCTGGTTCGACATCTTCGACAATGGGCTCGTCCATTGCCGCTATGTTATGGAAGCCGCTCGTTTGCTTCTTCTAGTTGTTTGCTCGGCTTGTCAGGTAGTTGCGGGGTGGTGTTGGCGCGGATGAATGCAGATAAAAAAGAGTGTGGATGGAGCCACCTCGGAGCCCGTTTTTCCTGGTCCCACCCACACTCAAAACACAGGGGCCGTCCCCCACTCGCTCGCTTTGCCCCTGTGTCTATCGAAGAATGCCTGTAACCACAACACAGGCATCCTAACGTCACGCAACTCAAATCTCTTTCAGTTTGTTGTCGCTTTTATCAGCTATTTGCGTTAGTCCCTGGTCCAAATCCTCGTAGAACTCCTTTTCACCGCCTTCGAAATGATGACCACGCGCTTTCACCGCGTATAAATGCTTTGTAGCCGGCGTCGCTTCATACAGCGACTGCGCTTCATGGAAAGGCGCGTTACTGTCGTTCGTCGCATTGAGAAAAACTATTGGTGTCTGCTTCAGCATCTTCAGATATTGATGCGCATCGAAAACTTTTTCGTGCGGCGTTCCGTGTGTGACGTAGATGATTGCATCACTCGCTTTCCACGCGAGCTCACCATACATCGGCAGACTGATCGCGATCACGCGGCTCACAGGCAGACGGAACTCCGGTTGCGAGGCGACGATCACGCTGTAACCCGCGCCCAGCGACCAGCCCGCGAGCACCACAGGCGCTTTAACGTCAATGCCCGGCCGCGCGATTGCCAGATGTGCAATCGTGTCGTAGTCACGCGTGAGCTCTTCCGCGGAAACCGGTTTCTGCGGAGTCGCAAAACTCACGAGATAACTCTTCACATCAACGCCGACGACGGTGATGCCACTTGCGGCAATGTGCGCCGCAATGTCTGCGCAGAAAGGACTCCAACCACCATCACCACTCGTGAAGAGTACGAGCGGTTGGTTCTTCGCATTCTCCTGTTGATAAAGCTGCAGATCCAGAGGTGGACCACTGCGAATCGTCGCCTGAAAAGTTGAATGTCTCACTTCGTGCGACAGCTCTTCATGCGTCACGTGATGATAAAACCCGTGATACCAGCGCACCGCGTACACAGATACCCCGCAAACGATCAGCACCAGCGCGACAATCAGTGTCTTAATCCGCATTCTTCCGTGTAGTCTGTGGCTCCCGCATCCACGTCACCGCATTGCCCAGCGCCGCATAAAACTCATCGCGCGCACCGCTGAACCGGTGATTACTCGCCTTAATCAGCACATACTTCTTCGGACTTCCCGCACTCGCAAACAACGCATTCCCAACTTTCTGCGGACTCGCAGTGTCAGACGTGCTCTGGATCATGACGAGGGGCACAGGCGCAATGCGCGGCAACACGTCCTCGCTGCGAAATCCGAAAAGCGCATTCGCTTCCTGCTTCAGGTTCGTGTGATTCCCTCTGACGCCACTGACGAGCTGGTTCTGTTTCGGCAACCCGATCGAGATGATCCCGGCCCAGTTAGCACGTGTCTGCTCATCCGAACCAACTGCGATCGCAAAGCCGGCGCCGAGTGACCAGCCGTAAACATACACCGGCACTGCTGAATCAACTTTCGCATAAAGGCGTAACGCTCCGGCTACGTCAGCGTAATCGCGCGCGAGTTGATTGATGGTCAGGGGACTGTCGACGGACGAAAACTCCCGCAAGTAAACCTTCGAATCGATCCCGGCAACCGCGAAGCCGATGTGGGCCAACTGCTCCGCCGTGCGGGGCGCGAGTCCGCGCCAGCCGCCGTCGCCACACGCATAGATTGCGGGTACCGCAGGCTTATCACCGCGTTTATCACTTTGGGGCCGGTAAAAGTGGACCTTGAACTGCTGCCCTCTGACGGTGACGTCGCGGTCTTCAGTAACGACGTCGGGCCACGTCTTCAGGTCGTCCGGATCGTAGTGATCTGTTGGCACACCCTCCTGGGCCGCAACCCGCGTTACGACGACGAGGAGAGCCACGCCCAACAGAATCCAACGATGAATGAGGCAGCGTGTTTCCATGTCTTGAACTTTTCCTGAAAACCTCTGCGCCCGAGCAGCATCTCGAGCGTGATCGCGTTACGCACCTGGATCACTGCGTACAGCATGCTGAGCGAAAGCCGGCGCTGATTGAAACAGAAGTAACGCGGTTCCCACCTCTGCGGGTGATACTTCGCTTTGTAGCGATACAAGAGTTTGAAGTCGTAACTGATATTGACTTTGTCGAACACGAACCGCATCAGTCGCGCGAGCACCGGATGATCCAACAGGTCGGGATCATCGAGAAGTGCAAGCGGCGCAAGTCCCATTGAGGCCATCTGATACCCTTCGGCTCCTAGCAGCCGAAGAATTTCCGTGGAAAGGAGTTCCATCGTTCCACGTATGGCATCGGGCCTGCGCCGCGTCACATCGAGGTAGTAACCACTACGTCGATAGATTGGCTCACAAACGATAAAGCCCTCGACACGTCCTGCTCCGTTTCCTGAGCGCGCGATGAAATAGCGCTTCGCGGAAGGCCGCTCGAGACCGAGTGAGCCGAGCACGAATCCCAGTTCATGATTGCCCTTGCACGTCAGCCACGCGTCGGAGATCTCGCGAAGCTGGTTATTAATGGCTTCGGCGTCGTGCGTGAACGGATGATGTTCGCTGACGACCACGCCTTCGCGTCTGGCTTTGTTAGTGGCGGCGCGCACCAGCTCCATCTTTCCGCCCGCGAGGGTAAAGCTGTTGAGATCGAAGATTGCTTCTTTCCCGATCTGCACGTCGGCAAAACCCTCCGCGCGGAACTCCTCCAGCATCGCCGGCGAAACCTGGTACGCACCGACCGGTCTCATCATTGCACTCGTGAAATTTCTGATGAGCCGGCGCGCCTCCGTTGGTGCGCAGACCGGATCGCCGGCGATTAACGCGATACCGCCGCTGACTTGATACGCGAGAAATCCATCCACGCCCGGTGACGTGAAATAGGATTTGGGTCCCTCGAGCAACACATACGAGTTCGAGTTTGTCCCGTAACGACGGACCCATGAATCAAGTTTCGCTTGCGGTACTTGCATACGCCTGGCCGTCAGTAACTCAAGTGGTTTTTGCGATGACGATGATGGCGGCGGTGGTGACGATGATGGCGCCAGTAATTTTTATCGTGCTTGTCTTTGGCGCTGGCGGACGCGGACGGCAGGCCGAGAGTCGCCGCACCGAATAGCATGACGGCCCCGAGCAAAAATGAAACGACTGTTTTCATGATCAATTTTCCTTTCCCAAGAACATCGAAGTCCGCCGCACAATTCGCAACGTGCATGCCGCGACAAAATCGTTCGATTAAGGCCAAAACGGTGGGCTGGGCTGTGACAGTCTTGCCGCGCCTGACAAAACCGCCACACCTTTTTAGCCGCGGATTTACGCGGACAAACGCGGATCGTTCATCCGCGTGAATCCGCGGCAAAATTATTTCTTGCAAAAAGATGAAAGATCGCGCGGCATTCCTTGTGCATTGTGGTCACGGACACGATGCGAACATTTAAGCTCCACGCCAAGACCACGCTGCTGAGCTCGCTGCTCATAGTCGCGATGCTGATCGCGGCACTCGCGATCACGAGCGCGGCCATTGCCAACATCGAGCGCAACGACGACCAAACCCTGACCGAGATCCAGGCGCGCGATCTGGCCCAGCACATCAGCGACATCGGCTCGCGCGATCCCGAAACGCTCACACGCGCCGCGAACCTGATCAAAGGCTCGCGGCCCAACATCATGAGCGTCCGTGTCTGGCAACTTTCACACGGTGACTTCGTCGAACAAGCCGCGGCGAACGGAAGCACGCCTGCCACACCAATACCGGAAGACACGAAGAAAGTGTTGCGCAGTGGCACCAGCCCCACCACCGCCAACTCAAACCAGTCGTTGTATCGCGCTTTTGCGATTATCTTTGCGAGCGGGCGGCCGAGCGGCGCCGTCGAGATCGTCCAGCACTTCGACAGCATCGGCGCGGTAGCGTTTCGCTACCTAAAGAGCGTGATCTGGATGTCGTTGATCGTGATCGCACTGATCATGCTCGGCACGTATTATCTGTTCCGGCAACTGCAGCTAACCACACAACTCGAAACCGAAAAGGGTATCCTGCGCGATCGCGTGCGGGCCGCTACTATTGAGCTCGAGAAGCGCAATCAACAGCTTCAGGAAACAAACCTCGAGCTCTGGCACACGAACCGTCGCATGAATGAGCTCGGTCGCCTTGCCGCCGCCGGTCAAACAGCCGCTCACTTCGCACACGAAGTCGGCACACCGCTCAATCTGATCAGCGGTCACGTTCAATTACTCAAATCAGATCTCGATCGCGATCCGCACGACGCTGAAGCGCGCATCCGAACCATCAGCGCACAGATCGAGCGCATCGAACGAATCGTGCGCCGCATGCTCGACAAGACACGCTTCGAAACTGAGCTCGCGCCGCTCGATCTCAATTCCGTGCTGCGCAAACTGTGCGATGCAATGGAACCGGCGCTCGACAAACGCAACATCCGTCTCGTCGAAACGTTCGCTGACAATCTTCCGCTCATGGCGGGTTCGTCTGATCGTCTGCAGCAACTGTTTCTGAATCTAATCAACAACAGTCTCGATGCGATGCCAGATGGTGGTGAGATCCACGTGCAAACGTCGAGCGAAAGCAAGCCCGGCATAGCGGTTGATTTCATCGATACGGGAGTGGGAATGACGCCGGAAGTGATGAGTCACATCTTCGATCCTCTCTACACGACGAAAGATCGCGGTCATGGCACAGGTCTTGGCCTCGTGATCGTTAGTCAAATTGTTTCCGAGCATGGCGGGAGAGTTGCAGTTGAGAGTGAGTTGGGAAAAGGCACGCGCTTTCGTTTGACTTTCGCGGCGATACCGAACGACGTGCCGGCAGTTGTCGAAGAGCATGAGCTGGAGCTAAGCGCAAGTCGATGAAACACATTCTTGTTGTCGATGATGATCGTGATTCGTGCGAGTTGCTGCGCGAGATCTTTTGCGCGGAAGGCTGGCACGTCGATACCGCGCTCAGTCCGACGCAGGCTTTCAGTGTGGCGAACAAAGAGAGGATCGACCTCGTCGTCAGCGATATCAACCTCGAAGCAAACCAGTCGGGATTGGATCTGTTACGAGACTTGCGGGCGCAGTGTCCGGTAATTTTGGTGACCGGGTTCGGCACGCTCGACTCCGCCGTTGAGGCGGCGCGCGAGGGCGCCTGGGATTTTATCTCGAAGCCGTTCAAGGTCCAGGAGGTTGTGGCGATTGCACGCCGGGCCCTCGAGCAGGACCGAAACAGCAGCAATGCTGAGCGGCGCGCCGAGCAGCTTTCGGGGCCGTATGAACAGGGCGGATTGCTCGGGCGCTCTCCCGTGATGATCGGGCTCTACAAGGAGATCGCGCGCGTCGCGCCAACGCGATCGACGATTCTGATCACTGGCGAGTCTGGCGCCGGAAAAGAACTGGTGGCGCGCTCGATTCATCAACACAGTACACGTTCGAGCGGATCGTTTGTCGCAGTCAACTGTGGCGCGCTCACCGAAACGCTTTTGGAAGCGGAGCTGTTTGGTCACGTTCGCGGCGCGTTCACGGGCGCCGTCGGCGATCGCAAAGGACTATGGGAAGAAGCCGCGGGCGGAACGCTTTTTCTCGACGAGGTTGGTGAGACGAGTCCGGCGTTTCAGGTAAAACTGTTGCGTGCGTTGCAGGAGGGAGAGATCAGGCGAGTGGGCGCATCGCGTACGACGCAAGTCGATGCACGCATCCTCGCCGCTACAAATCGCAACCTCGAGCAGGACGTGAAGGCAGGAAAGTTTCGTGAGGATCTGTTTTATCGTCTCAGCGTTGTGACGTTGCGAGTGCCTGCGCTGAAAGAACGTCGCACAGATATTCCGTTGCTCGCCGAGCGTTTCCTCGCCACCGTGCTCGATCGCGAAGGACACAAGCATTTGACTCTGTCTGAAGAGACGATCAGAACGCTCGTGGCTTACAACTGGCCCGGCAACGTGCGCGAGCTCGAGTCGGCGATCGAGTATGCGGTGCTGCATGCGCGCGGGCACGCGATCGCGCCGGAAGACTTGCCGGAGAAACTTCAGTCGGCGCAAGTCCGCACGGCAGCGCGCGCGCCGTTGTCAGCACTCTTCGAAGATCTGCCACCGCTCGACGAGCTCGAACGCCGCTACCTTCTTTATATTTTGGACATCGCGGGCGGCAACCGCACGCGCGCCGCCGAGATCCTCGGCATCGATCGCCGGACACTCTACCGCATGATCGAGCGTTACGAATCTGTGGCAAATTTGCCCGCCGATCCCAAATAGCCACAAGGGTTTTAACCGCGGATTCACGCAGATGAACGCAGATCTGCGTTTATCCGCGTAAATCTGCGGCTTAAAAATTGCCGTGCGCGTGTCGTGATGCGCTTACGCGTAAACCTTCAGCAAAAGATTCTGCTGCTTGTGGCTGGTTCGATGTCGCTGATCCTGCTCGCGTCTTCGTACCTCCACAGCGGCAGAATTCGATCGCTCATCGAAAAGGACCACTACGACAACGCCGTCAGCCAGACGATTGCGCTCGGTAACCGCATCGCACAGTACGACTACTTCTCAAACCTCGAAGACCTCGAGCAGGAGATGCAACTCGTCGTCAGCTCGCGGCCCGACTTCCGGCAAATCGATGTTTACGAGAACCAGCAACCTGTCCCACGACTGATCGCTACGACTGCTTCAGGCACCGCCAATCTCCTTTCTGCGTTGGACGACAGCGGTCCAACGATCACGACTGGAGCAACGTCGTCTGAGATCAATCGTAACAATAGTGAATACTGGGTGATCACGACTCCGATCACGAATGGACAACACACCGGCTTCATCAAGGCGCTCGTCGTCAAGAGTTATCACCGCAATCTCGTCACCAGTCTGCATCGCGAGTACAACCTCGTGTTGTTTGGCGCGGTGATCGCGGCGGTGCTCCTGTTGTATCTCCTGTTCGTCTACTTTTTTCGCAAACCAGTGAAAGACATCGTGCAAACGATGGCGCACGCTCGGAAGGGTGATCTCTCCGCGCGCGCGCTTGTGCATCGCGATGACGAGCTGGGTGAGATCGCAGGCAACTTCAATCAGATGATGGACGACATCGCGTCCAGATCTCGTGAGCGTGAAGAGTTGTTGAGCCAGATTGGTAGTTTGAATAACGAGCTCGTGAAGAAGGTTCATCTCGCGACGACTGAGTTGCGCGCCGCGAACGGCAACCTGATTCGCACGCAGCAACGTCTCTCGCACGCCGAGCGAATGGCGGCGATCGGTCAGGTGACCGCTTCGCTTGCACACGAGATCGGAACGCCGCTGAACGCGATTGCCGGACACCTGCAACTGCTGGCGTGGAATAATCCGGATTGTGGCGACACGCAAAGGCGTCTGAAGATCGTCAACGCGCAGCTCGCTTCGATCGTGCAGACCGTAAAGAGTTTGCTCGAGCGGACGCACCGGCAGCCGATCGATCCGCGGCCTACCGACATCAACCGGATCGTGGAAGAGTTGTTACTGTTGGTGGCGCCGATCTTCGAATCGCACAACATTCGCGTGTTGCAGCAGCTCGACGATGGTCTGCCTGCTGTGCTTGCAGATCGTGAGAGTCTGCACCAGGTGTTTCTCAACCTCGTGAACAACAGTCTCGAAGCGATGCCTGCCGGTGGTGAAATGAAGTTTTTTACCAGATATCTGGCATCGGCAAAGCTGATCGAGGTGCGACTCATCGACTCGGGAACAGGCATTTGCGACGAAGCGAAGAATCATTTATTTGAGCCGATGTGGACCACCAAACAATCAGGTAGCGGCCTCGGTCTCGCAATTGCGCGCGAGATCGTACTCGAACACGGCGGCCGGATCGACTGCACGCTGGAGGTTGAGAAGGGTGCCGAGTTTCGCGTGGTACTGCCGGTGGTGGAACCGAAGGCTGTGGTGCAGGAGTTTGCTGAGGTGAGTTTTGATGCCGCGTAAGATCCCGCAGATTCTGACTGTTGATGATGATGCGGTCACGTGTGAGTTGCTCTGCGAAGTATTTGCGCGCGAGGGCTTCGGGGCGGTGTTCGCGAATAGCGGCGAGGCTGCGCTCGCGGCAGTGGCGCAGCAGCCACCGGATCTGCTGCTCAGTGACATTCGCATGAAGACACCGCTCGATGGCCTCTCGTTGTTGGAGATGGTGCGTCGTGAGTATCCGTCGATCCCCGTCGTGCTGATGACGGCGTTTGGATCGATCGACACTGCGGTGCGCGCGGTTAAAGAAGGTGCTTTTGACTACATCAGCAAGCCGTTCAATATCGACGAGCTCGTGGCAATCGTGCGGCGCGCACTCGCAAACGGAACGGGTAAGCAAGTGAGATCCAAACTCGACGATGAAGAGCGCAGCTCGGGACTGATCGGCCGCACGCCTGCAATGCTCGAGATCTATAAGATGATCGCGCGCGTTTCCGACTCACGCGCGGCGGTGCTGATCTCAGGTGAATCAGGAACCGGGAAAGAGCTCGTTGCTCGTGCGATTCACAATCACGGCACACGATCGACTGAGCGCTTCGTCGCCGTGAACTGCGGTGCGCTTACCGAAACGTTGCTGGAGTCGGAGTTGTTTGGACACGTCAAAGGTTCATTCACCGGCGCGATTGCAAACAAGCGCGGGATCTTCGAACAGGCTGGTGAAGGCACGGTGTTTCTCGACGAGATCAGTGAGACGAGTGCTGCGTTGCAAGTGAAGTTGTTGCGCGTGTTGCAGGAGCGCGAAGTGGTGCCGGTCGGCGGCACGGAGCCGATCAAAGTTGGAGCACGTGTGATTGCGGCGAGTAACTCTGATCTCGAGAAGCTTTCTGCGTCGGGCGCTTTCCGGGGCGACTTGCTCTATCGCCTGAACGTTATTCAGTTACACCTGCCGCCGTTGCGCGATCGCCGTGAAGATATTCCCCTGCTGGTCGCACACTTCCTGCGAAAGCACGCGCCTGGACCAATGCAGTCCATCGCCCTCGACCAAAAGACGATGCAGAGTCTGACTTCGTACTCGTGGCCCGGCAATGTGCGTGAGCTGGAGAACGTGATCGAGCGTGCGGTGACGTTGAATCAGGGTGGTGTCATGACGGTCGAAGATCTCCCCGCGCGTATCCGCCTGCGATCGTCACACGAGACGCCGCCGCTTTCGTCTGACGACCTCGCGGAGCTTTTTTCCGGCCTTCCGAATTTGGACGAAATCGAGCGCCGCTACATCCTCTTCGTCCTCGACGCCACGGGCAACAACCGTAAGCGCACTGCCGAAATCCTCGGCATCAACCGCAAAACCCTCTACCGCATGGCCGCCCGCTTCGAAATCGAGTTCGCGCATTAAAAACCCGCTAGACGAATTGTGCACTGCGGCAACAACTGTAGGGGTGGCCCTCCGTGGCCACCCGATCGGACTCATCCAGGTTGGTCCCTCCGATCGGGTGGCCACAGAGGGCCACCCCTACAGTTACTTCTCCGGTCGTAGAATCTCTCTTCGCTTGACCTTGTGTTGTCAATTATGACAACATGCGGCGTCCCTTACACGGCCGGTGAGGTTGCTAGTAGAGGTTCGCCTAATCAGTAGAAACACACGGCCGATTTCATGGATCAAACCGGCACTGAGGGAATTCGAGGCCTTCCCCGATGTAGTGAAGTCTAGATGTCTTACTGCCCTGACGATTGCTGCTGAGGGTGGCAAGGCCGATATTGCAAAGCCTATGCGAGGGCTGGGCTCCGGTGTGTTTGAGATTGCCTTGCCGTTCCGAGGCGATGCGTTCCGCATTTTGTATGCCGTCCAACTCGGCCAGGACATCTGGGTTGTACATGCATTTCAGAAGAAGTCGAAGAGTGGTATCAAAACACTTAAAGCTGAAATCGATTTGATTAAGGAACGATTGAAGAGGTTGAAGGAGATGTTGCAATGATTGGCAAAAAGCTCGAGGTAGTAAAGGGGAGCGGGAATGTTTTTCGTGACCTCGGACAAGAGCATGCCGACCTCGATCAGTTCAAGGCAATTCTTGCCGCAGAAATCATTAAAGCGCTCGATCGGGAGAAGTTAAGTGTCCGGGGTGCACAGGGCCGTACCGGTATTGCAGCAGCAGACTTCTCGCGCATCCGTAACGCAGACCTTAAGCGTTTTACCGTCGATCGTTTGATGTTGATTATCAATCGGCTCGGCTCGCGAGTGGAAGTTAGGATTAAGGTGCGACCGGGTGAACGAGTCGAACGTAACCTGCCTGCTTAACATTCCATTGATGCAACTCAACCGCCTCGACATCAAAACCAGCCTTGCTCTTTTACTGCTCGGGTGTGTTTCGGTGGCGCTTTACCGGGCGGGGCTGAGGGCGAGTGGGGTTGAGGGGATACGTTTTTTTATGACCGTAGCGTTCGTGCAGTCAGCGATTTATTTGCTGGCTGCGTGGATTGTTATGCGGGCGCGGTCTTCAAACGTGACTGTTCTCATCGCAGTCGCGTTCGCAATCATATTTCGATTGAGCATTCTCTTCGCTCCGCCATATCTTTCAGACGACATCTATCGATACGTCTGGGATGGGCGGGTGCAGGCGGCGGGGATCAATCCTTATCGCTACATACCCGCGGCGCCGGAGTTGGCCCAGCTACGCGACGATGCGATCTATCCGAAGATAAACCGAAAAGATTGGGCGCACACGATCTATCCCCCAGTGGCTCAACTCGTTTTCTTACTCACGACCAGAATCAGCGAGAGTGTCACGTGGATGAAAGCGACGATGCTCGGGTTTGAGCTGATCACGATCTGGGCGGTGGCCCAATTGCTTGCCTTACTCGGCCGCCCGCGACAACTGCTCCTGATCTACGCATGGCACCCCCTCGTCGTTTGGGAGTTTGCCGGTAGCGGTCATTTGGACGCGATCTCAATCTGTTTTATTGCGCTCGCGTTTCTCGCGTGGCAAAGGAAATCTGATCTCGGCGCGGGCTTCATGCTCGCTTGCGCGACGCTGGTCAAACTCTTTCCACTCGTCCTCGTTCCGGCAATGCTCAAGCGCGACCGCTGGAAGATAGCGCCCGTGTTCGCGGCGACAGTAGTGGTCGGCTATCTCGCCTATCTCAGCGTTGGACCAAAAGCCGTCCTCGGATCTTTGCCTGGCTACACGCAGGAAATGGGATTGCTGACCGGTCAGCCGTACTACGCGTTGAGCCTCGTGCGTAAGCTGTTCGGACTGGAACTGTCAGGCATCACCTACATGATCGCGACAGTGTTCGTGATGGGCGCGCTCGGACTCTGGGTGCTGTTGCGAGGACGTAACGAAGACACACTGAAACACGCAATGCTGTTAGCCACCGCAACTACAGTGCTCTTCGCTCCACACTTCTCGTGGTATTTCTGCTGGCTGGTGTTCTTCCTGTGCTTCACACCGCGCCTCGCGCTCTTTTACTTAACAATCGCGAGCTTTGTACTTTACGCAACCTGGCTGGGCGACTCCCCCGACGAGATGTTTGTGATCAACTCACTGATCTACCTGCCGGCGTTAGTAATCGGAATCATCGAGTGGGCTTACTCACCTCGCAAGGCCGTCGACGGATCGATCTTTGTCGCGCGCCAGGCGGGTAGATAGCAGGCGATGAACGCTACGCCGAGTAGCAACAAGGCGATGAGAACATAGACACGCAGGTCGGTTGTAGTAAGTCCGAATACCGAGCTTCCAAGCAATCGCGTCAAGACTAACGAGCCCGCCAGTCCCAGTACCAAACCGAGTAAGACATTGCGCATTCCGTCCCGGATAACCATTCCGATTATCTTCTTACTACTCGCTCCGACAGCTATCCTGACGCCGATCTCGCGACTGCGCTGGCGCACCGTATACATGACGACGCTGTAGATCCCGACAGCCACGAGGAGCAAAGCGACAGTGGCAAAGATGCTCGAAAGGAGCGCCTGGAAACGCTGCTGTGAGGTAGCACGCGCAACGATCTCTTTCATCGTCCGCACGTTGTAAACAGGCTGGTCACGATCAATCTGGCCCACCTCTGCACGAAGCGCTGTCGCGAATGTTTCCGGTTGCCCCGCCGTGCGCACCAGGACAACGAGCCCGGGCATGCCGATGTAACCGTACGGGAAGTAGAAAGCCGGCGCCGCGTCCGGCTGCGAGTTGATTGGACGCACGTCTCCAACAATACCGACAACTGTGCCAAAAGGATTATTCAACCCCGGACGAAAACGCTTGCCAATGGCAGTCTCGTTGGGCCAGTAACGACGCGCGAAGCTTTCGCTGACGATAAACTCGAGCGGCTGATCGGCGCGATACTGATTGGCGAAGTCTTGTCCCTGTAACAAAGGAATTTTCATCGTCTGGAAGTAGCGGGCCGTAACCGCGTGCGCCTCAGCCGATGATCGCATCTGGGTGACAGCACCTTCCAAAGTGATCTCCGTGGACCAGGTGCTGACGGTAGCCGGCGGTTGCTCTCCCGCGGCAGCATCGACAACTCCCGGAACCGCGCGCACGCGCTCGAGTAGTCGATCAAAGAAATCAACGCACTGCTGGCTGTTGCCATATTTCGATCCGGGCAGGCTGATCTGCATCGTGAAAACATTGTCAGGCGCAAAGCCCAACGGCGCCGCTCGCAATCGCACCAGCATGTTTACCAGCAACCCTGCACCGACGAGCACCGCTGCCGCCATAGTGACTTCAGCCACCACCAGCGCGCCACGCAAACGCGTCGTTCCACGAGCGCCGTCGCTCCTGCCGCCTCTTAATTTGCTACTGAGATTCACACGAGAAGACCACCACGCGGGTGCGAGTCCGAAGATCACGCCAGTGAGCGCGGTGATACCAAACGTAAAGACGAGAACCCGCCCATCGATGTGCGACTCAGCCAAGCGAGCGATGTTTTGGATGTTTGCAAACGCAATCAGCTTGATAGCGAAATAAGCGAGCACCAAACCAACCACTCCGCCAAGACACGCCAGCAGCAGACTCTCGATCAGTAGTTGTCGTATCAAGCGATGTGGCGCAGCGCCCAACGCGGCCCGCATCGCCATTTCCTGTTCACGCGTCGTCGCGTGGGCCAACAACAGATTCGCCACGTTTGCGCACGCGATTAATAGCAACAAGTTGACTCCGACAAACAACGCCAGCATGGACCGGCGCACTTCTTTCGGCACGATCCAATCGTAGAACGTAGTCAAGCGCACGCGCCAGCCCGTATTCGACTGCGCATACTGCTCTTCTAATCTCTGGGCGACAATGTCTATGTCTGAATTTGCCTGAGTTAAAGTGGCGCCGGGTTTGAGCCGTCCAAATACTGACAGGTTGCGATTCGCGCGATCGGCACGCCAAGGTTCCTTCTGCGAATCGATCACGAATGGCACCCACAGTTCCCTGTTTCCAGCGAACTGAAATCCGGGCGGCATGACGCCAACGACTGTATAACTCTCACCGTTCAGTTGAATCGTCTGGTTGACTATCGATCGATCGCCGCCGAACTGTCGCTGCCAGAGTGCATCGCTCAGTAACACCACGTGATCGTCGTCGCGGAGAAAGCTGCGGCCCAGCGCCAGACTAACTCCGAGCATCGGTACCAGGTTCGCGGTGATGCGCGCGGCCGCCACACGCTGCGGCTCACCGCGGCCTGTTAGATTGAACGTTGCGAGCTCCGATGCGGCGAGTTGCTCGAAGGCGGACTGCTGGCGCTGCCAGTCCTGAAAGTTTGGAACTGAGACGAGCGATTCCGCCTGGCTCTGTTTGAGATTAGTTTCGGAAAGTCGAACGAGGCGATCCGGGTCTTTGTAAGGCAACGGTTCGAGGAGTACGGCGTTGATGACTCCGAAGATCGTCGCATTCGCCGCGACACCGAGTGCAACCGTCACCACAATCGCCAACGAGAACGCCGGATACTTGCGCAGTATTCGTTGCGCATATCGCAAGTCCTGCAACGTTCCTTCGAAGAGTTTCATCAGTAAAGCTCGAACCTGTAAACGACTGCCATTGGATAAGACACCTTCTTGCCATTCAACTCGGCCGGCTCAAACTTGATCAGCCGCGCAGCCGCAATGGAGCGCTCGGTCAATCCGTACGGTAAACCCCTCACCACACTAATCTGAGTGATCTCACCCGTTTCCGCACACATTATGTGAAGCAAGACGGTGCCCTTTACGTTGTTGCGACGAGCCTCCTCAGTGTATCTCGGATCCGGTTTCGAGATAATGCGCGGCGGTTTGAACGTAGGGTTTTTATGGTAGGTCGAGTAATCCGGAGCTGCAGCCTGCTTAATCTGAGAGGCCGCCTCTGTAGAGCCCAGCTGGCCCAGAACTCTGCCCGCCTGCTGAGCGAAGAACTGCAACCCGACTATCCTGGTCACAAAGTGACCGCCTTCTACGTAAGGCTCTTCGAAGCGAACGAATAACAGCGCCTTGATACCAGTCTTGAGTACTCTTACTGCTTCTTCAATCTTCAAATCAGCCGTTGCCGTAAACTTTTGGTCCTTCACGGAACCAGATAGACCAACGGCACCATTGAAGAGCACATGAGGATCGTTATCGCCTCCTAAAGAGACTTGATACTTCGCGACCTGATTGTTGGTTTGCACAGGCAGCGTAAGACTCATCGTCTCCGTATTGAGATCGTAATCAGTCTTGACGTTGTCAGCGACGAGATAGAACGTGTCGTCAATCGTGCGGCTGTCGATTAGGGGCTTCTTCTTCTCTTCTACTATTCGCGCCTCGTAAGCTGTTTCGGAGTCGCTTTTGGTTAATCGCTTTTTAAGATCTGTGAGTTGTCGAAGAAGTGTCGCCGGATCGTCGCCCGAGAAATTCGGCGGCAGATAATCTTGCGTGGCATGTGCAGTGACGACACACGCGAGTAGAAGTATTGGTGCGAGTCGAGCTATCTTCATGTTTGAAACGGCGAAGAGACTATAAGAATTTGGTGAAAGCTGCAAATTTTTAGACGTGGAGATACTCGATAACAAATACCAGGTCGAACAGCTTCTCGGTAAGGGAGGAATGGGCGCGGTCTATCGTGCCACGCATCTCGGCACGAAGCGGATCGTGGCAGTGAAAGTCATTCACCCGCAACTCTCGGCTTACGATCAGTTTGTTGCGCGCTTTCGACGTGAAGCGGAAGCGGCGGGCAGGCTGCGACATCCAAATGTTGTTGACGTCACTGACTTCGGCATCGCGCAGACGGCGAATGGACCAGTTGCTTACCTCGTGATGGAGTATCTCGACGGCTGTACGCTCGCGGAGATCGTTGCCGAAGAGGGCGCGCTGCCGATCGCGTGGGTCATCGATATTCTCGAACAGGTTTGTGCGGCGGTCGAAACAGCACATCGCGCCGGCATCGTTCATCGCGATCTCAAGCCCGACAATATCTGGCTCGAGCCGAATGGTCGTGGTGGTTACACGGTGAAGGTGCTCGACTTCGGATTGGTGAAGCTTGGTCAATCGGATGAATCAGTGTTAATCCGTGGTGAAATTCCGTCGATAGATTCTCTAAGCGAAGATTCCGCCACACTGATCAAAGACCTGACTGCGATCGGCTCGGTGATGGGCACGCCTGCGTACATGTCGCCGGAACAATGCCGTGGCGAACATCTCGACGCGCGCTCAGACATCTACAGTCTCGGCGTCGTGGCCTATCGTCTGCTCACGGGCGAGACGCCGTTTGCAGGCTCGCCTCAGGAAGTGATCGAGCTGCACAAGACTGCCGCGCCGCCGCCGGTCCGCGAAAAGAACCGCAAGCTGCCGCGCAAGATGGCCCGCATCGTGATGTCGGCGCTCGCCAAGGATCCTGCTCTAAGGCCGCAGAGTGCCGCCGGGTTTGCATCAGCGCTGCGTGCGAGTTTCGAAGGACCGAGTCACTTGTTGCGACAGGCATTCGCGCTTTACAGCGAACACTTCCCGACGTTCTTCAAGATCGCGCTGATCGGATATGCGCCGTTCACCGTGTTTGCGCTCTTGAATGTGTTGAATGTGTTCGACGGGCAGCGATTCGATCAAGCGCAACTGATGTACTTCGCGATCGGGTTGTTTGTCACGATGGTGATTTTACTGTTGTTTGCGTACTTCTTTGTTTCAGCGGCGACTGTGCCGGTTGTGCTGCAACTAACGATCGCACCATTGCGAGCGGTACAGATTAAAACGGCGTTGACGGCATTGAAGCGACGCTGGCGGATCTTCGCGCTCACGTCGCTGCTTGTGTTGACGTTGATTCTGCTCGGTTCTGTTCTGTTTGTGATACCCGGATTGCTCGCGGCGCTCGTCTTCGGACTTTATGCGCCGGTGGCGATCATGGAACAGCACGGCGTGCGCGGCACGTTGCGGCGCAGCAGGATGCTGAGTCGCAGGGCCTTGGGAACGGTGCTGGTGATAACGCTCGTTCAGTTCGCGCTTCCGGTTTTGGTGTGGAAGGCGACAGTGAGCACCGACTTCACCTTACAGTTTCACGACGACTGGTCTCCCAAGCAGATCGGGTTCAACTTTTCGATGTCAGGGCCGTCGGCGTTGTACCAGTTGTTGAATGTCTTCATCACTCCGGTTACGGGAATTATGGCGTCGCTGCTTTACCTCAAGACGCGCAAGGCGGGCGGGGAGTCGCTACGCGACGCGAGCGAGCAGTTTGAGGCGCTTGATATCCCGCGGAGTAAGTGGCAGCAGCGCATGAAGAGTCGTTGGACCATCACGCGCCCGCCAACCAGTACATCGCTGGAAAGGAAGTCGTAATGAAACGTTTGTGGTTGGGTGTTGCGGTCGTGCTTGTCGCGGTCGTCTCGGTTGTGTATTTCGTTAAGGACCGTCCCTGGGCGTCGGACACTCCTTCGGTTTTAGCTCCCGAAGCGCTGTCTCAACCGCCGAGTGTCGAGATCACTTACATCGCGAATGAAGGAGTGCTGATTTCAGCCGGCGGCAAACAGGTCTTGATCGATGGACTGCATCGTGAATACGGACCTGAGTACGCGTTTTTGCCGGCGGCGGATCGTGAAAAGATCGAGACGGCGAAAGCGCCGTTCGATCAGATCGATCTAATCCTCGTCTCGCACCGCCACCTCGATCACTTCCATCCGGAATCAATCGGGCGTCATTTGCAGCACAACTCGAAAGCGGTCCTCGTCTCGTCTCAACAAGTTGTGGATGAGGTTGAGAAAAACTTCAAAGACTTCCAGTCAATTAAATAGCGCGTGCTGGCGGCGACGCCGCCGTGGAAAGAGCGCGCGGCGCTGAAAGTGGCAGGCATCGACTTCGAAATCCTCGGCCTGCGTCACGGCACCGGACGGCACGCCACCATTCAGAACCTCGGCCACATCATCAAGCTCGGCGGCAAGAAACTCCTGCACGTCGGCGACGCTGATACGTCGGTCGAGAACTTTGCGAGCTTCAATCTCGACAAAGAAGGCATCGACATCGCCCTCCTACCCGACTGGTTCATCCTCTACACCGAAGGCCAACCCCTCATCCGCGACCACATCAAACCCAAGTAACTCATCGCCATCCACGTCTCACCAACCAATGCTGAAAGAGTCGCAGCCCAAGTCAAACAAGCATTCCCCGGCGCGGCGGCGTTCACGACGATGTTGGAGAAGAAGCAGTTTTAGATTCGCAAACCGAAGCCTGGCGGTGAAAGTGCCTCACGAAGATAGGCTACGGCGGGATCGTAGGGCGGAAGTAGATCGTAAAGACTGAGAATGAGATGGAAAACGGTTGTGAAGTAGTGACCGTCGTCTCGGAAATCGGCGTAAACACGGCCGTGGACCAATGGTGGCAGAGCAGCCGCTTGCTCGCCATCCAGGAGTAGTGGCAACACGCTGGCCTTCTGCGCCTCAGTGCCGATAAGACGATGGTTAATTAGATCCACTTCTGCCGCGACAACGTAACCGGTGTTTGTATCCTGGTTCTCGTATTTCCGACGATAATCAGGTGTACCGACCATGATGACACGGTCTGACTTGTCAATGCGCTCGATAAACCGCGCGACGCTGGCACCGATCTGTGTGTTGTGCCAACGGTCCAATATAACCTCGATTCCCCCCTTCTGAAGATCAGTTGCGAGCCGTTTCTCAACCCAACGCTCATGCTCCGGCATGCCCCAGGCATAGCTGATGAAGCATTCGGGCGGTGTGATCCTCCGCTCGGCAATGTAAGCGCGTAGACGGAAGACAGCTTGTTCGAAGCGTGTTCGCTGTTCGGCAATGCGGCGTTGGGATTCCACTTCGACTTTTTCTTCTTTGGTTAATTGAATCGGTTCCGCGATTGCCGGGAGCATTAGCTTTTCACCACAGTCGTTACAAAAAGCGAAAGTTTTTGCTTCCTTCATCCGCTGACGCACTACTGATCGATCTAGCAATTGGCCACATTCCGTGTTAGTGCAACGAACCGGTTCAATTCGCATCACGGTCAGATTGCGTCGCGCTAAAAAGCTTTCGAAGAGTCCTTGAAAGAGCGTCCGCACTGGTTGGCCCACGTTAGGCGCAAAGCAAAGCACGAAGTCGAGTTCGCCGTCACGTTCGGCCTCCTGCCGAAATCCGCAGACTAACCCGTCACCCATTTCGTAGCGTGTATTGTTCTGCCATTGCGCGGTACGTGTGAATGTGTGCGTGTAACCCAGCAACACAACCAGCGAAGCAAATACGTTTTCTGTTGGACCACTCACGGTGTAAGCAGCGCCATCTTCTGTAGCGATGTCTTTCTCTGGAGGCTTCTTTAGGTTGATCAACTCCGGGAAGACCAGGTATGGCTCCATCCGTAACGGATCAGTTTCGCGGAAACAAACATTGTGCTCCAAAAACAATAGCGCTGCTGAATCGAGCAGTACCTCGCGATCGGCGTTGTTCAAATCCTTGAGTTCTGGAAAATCATAACCACCCGTTAGCAGTCGTTTTTCTTCTAGAGCACCAAGTCCTTTCGGATTCCGGCGGGCCTCTAGCACGAATGAAGATGCGAGATTATTAAGCCGTTCGGGTTCGAGCAGGATGCGCCGCTCGCCTTTCGATGTACGCAACCGTTTTACGTAGCCATAGTTTTCCAGGTGGCCCACGGCAGTCAACATTTCATCGTCAGTGAAATGCCATTCGGAATCGATTGCTTCTAAACGTTGATGGAGTTCTTCAGCCGTGACGATCGTTTGAGATTCTTTTCCTTTGAGGCCAAGAACGTAGTCCTTGATTCGCTTGAAGGTCGTGGTCGTGACTGTCGCCGCCTTGTCCTCCCACGGAATCAGCGACTTCATACGCTCGATGAGTTCTTCGATTCCGAGTCCAGTTAGAGCACTCGTAGCGATTGGACCAAGGATCTCATGGCTCTGACAAAACGCGCTCAGTTCCTCCGGCGTGAGCGTTGAGGTTCCACGATCCGTCTGAGCAGCTACAAGAATGATTGGGCAGCGACTTTGTTCGGTTTGCAGTTGCTTGAGCCAGAAGCCGACGCCGTGCAACGGGTCGTGAATGTCCGAGGCATCGAACAGCACAAGTGCCAGGTCAGCATTATCCACGAAGAGCGCATGAACCAACCGATAATCGGGTTGACCGGCGAAGTCCCAGAGAATAGCCTCACATTCAGTACCATCCTCGCGACGCTTGCCCAAAGCAGGAAAAACCCAGAATTGCTGCCCATGCGTCGAAGCCTGTTCCTTAAACTCACGATGAATTAGATGATGTCCAAGCGCCGATTTACCCACGCTGTGATCACCTACCAGCACAATCTTTCCAGTTGTGTGATGGATCGCACGACTTGCCGCAGACTGTTCCGTGCGTTTGCCTAATAGCACGTCGTAATCCAATTCCCAGAGGTAGATCTCCCGGCATCGCTCGTCTTCAGGTGTATCGGGAGGTGAGCTGGAGGAAGCCAGAAGCGGCAGTCGGGGATGAAAGGCCAGCGCGGGAATCCAGCTACCGGTCGTTGATGCCGGGATCACCGCCACCGTCTCCCATGTCTCGCAACTCCAAAGGCGGATGGTTTGATCATCACTTTTTGAGGCCAAGACACGACCATCCGAGGAAAACCGAATCACATCAATATCTCCAGCGTGCCCTTCAAGTGTGCGCAGTAACTTGCCGCTGGATGTTTCCCAAAGTCTCACCGTCTCGTCATAACTTCCACTGGCCAAAGTTTTGCTCCGCAGATCAAAAGCCACACTTGAGACCGTTTCTCGGTGTGCCTTGAGCACACGTAGCGGCCTATAATCGCTGTTGTCCCAGAGCTGTATCGTCCCGTCACCACTCCCGTGCGCCAGCGTCTTGCCCAGTGGATCAAAAGTCAAACTAAAAACGGAGTCGTCGTTCGTTGCAAGCCTTTGTAGCAACTTGCCACTGTGAACGTCCCATAACTTTACTGGCCCGGAGTAACCACCACTCGCCAACATGTCACCTTGCGGATGAAAAGCCAAACTGAAAATAAGATTGTCCTCGTCTTCTATTAATATGTGAAGCAACTTGCCACTGCGCGTCTCCCAGAGCATTACTGCTCCGTCATCACCGCCGCTCGCTAACGTGTCGCCGATCGAATTAAAAGCCAGAATATTGACCATCTCCTTGTGACCTTCAAGCGTGCGCAAAAGCTTACCGGTATCTATCTCCCAGAACTTTACCGTTCCATCTCCACCTCCGCTCGCCAGAATTTCACCATGCGGATCAAAAGACAGACTGGCAACGCCTTTCTGGCTGGCGTCAACCGTACGCAGCAACTTCACACCCGGCGGCAGTTCGCTCTCCATTCTCTCACCAGTTTGATGCTCGTTCTGATTCCTTTCAGCCATAAGGACCCCGTCACTTAAAGCCCCAGCGCTTCAGCTTCCGATCGTTGCGACACGCAGACAGCGGGCGCGCCTTGGCGCTCTCGATTTCAATCACTCTATGCGTCTCACGGTCCACACGAACGCGCAGGCACGCGCAGCCGTAACCATAATGGACGTTGGTTTCGATCCATTGCTTCGGTCCGAACTCGGGCCAGTCGCCCTCGGCCTGGTAGCCGCCTTGCACGCCGATGATCCACTCTGCGTCGCGATCGTGTAATGAAGCGTTTGCGGGCATGGGGTTGCTGAACCAGCCGCAACGTGTCTCCGACTTTTGAACTTCAGGCGCAAGTGACGAGCGAGGCTGTCCAACGACGAAGGCCGCTCCGATCAGGAGCATGCTGAAGATTAATAGACGTTTGTTCATAGAATTCTGAAGTAGCGCATCAACGACATAAAGCCGAGGATGAATCTATCACCCCATATCGCAGCCACTGTGCCGACACTCAGCACGAATACGACCTCAAGGGGAAAGGGCAGCCCGCACCATACAGCCAGACCACCCGCGAGTACCAAACCGAAGATGAATCTTAAAACTATAGTCATAGCACTCACTATCTTTTCGGAACCAAAGTTAGCGGGAAATCCCTGCTGGTGCCAGGCAGTGCCCGAGGGCTTTGCCGCCCATTCGTTTGCTCACGCACTTTGTCACTTACGAAATCAAAAAGCTCCCCGGTAGTAACAACACGATCACGATTAACATCAGCCATACCACCTAACCCTTCAAGCACCGCCCACGTAAAAACTCCATGCCCGCCGCCCCACTTCTTCCCTTCCTGCGAGATCTCGTTGACGTCAGATGAGGTCAAAAGCGCACGCCCTTCTCCGCTGAAGAGCTTTTCTGCATAAACGTTGAAGGTATTGTTTTCGCTTCGCTCCAACTGGCGAGCCGCGGTTGACGGCGCCGCATCGATCCCCCCGCTATGGCAGGCATCGATCAGGATCACCATTCGCTTCGCCCGCAAACGTGTCGTAAACAGAGTTTGCAACTCAGACATATTGAGCGCTGTGCGCGTCATGTTGGTCACCTTGCTGTCGTGGAGAACAAGATACAGGTTCTTCGGATCGAAAGGATCCTGCGTCCCGTGACTGGCAACGAATAAAAACACCAAATCGTTTTCACGCGCCCGCTCCAGAAAAAGCTCAACTGCCGCACGTACGTTTTCAACCGTCGCGTTTTCATTTTCCAGATAACTGATATCCGCATCGTTAAAACCCGCGCGGGTTTTAAGAAACTCCGCAATGCTCCGCGAATCGGTATGCGCATACTCCAGGTCATTTAGACCACCTTCATGAAACCTGTAACGCGAGACTCCAACCACGAGGGCATAGCGACGACCGCCGAACTGATACACCGGTCCGACAGGACGGTTTAGTTTTCCCATCCCGTCGGTGCCGGCGTTGATCACAAACGAAGCGTAATACTCTTGTTGCTTACGGTCGATAGCACTGATCTCAACAACGTTTTTACCCGGCCGCAAACGAAACCGCTCATGCCGCTCCAAATCGAGCGTAACCACTTTGCCCGTCGCAGCTGCTTTTACGGTCTGGATCGTATTGGCCGACTCAGCATTAACAACCGTATAAATCCGCTCGTAAGCGATTTGATCCGCCGCGGGCTCGGCGATGTTAATCTTCACTGTATTTATCTGAGTGGTGCCAATGCGAACTTCCAGCGAAGTAATTCCCGATCTATTGAGTTGCGGGATCTCAAGCGAGAAGGGCGCTCGCGATGGTATCGCCTTGAGATCCTGAGCTCGCGGCCGGTAGCCAGGCTGAAGCAGCAATGTACCAACAACCGCGAGCGTCAGGACTAACAGAATTCTTTGTCTGTTCATTTTGGGAGCTACTGCCGTCGTGTCGTTGTTTTCTTAACCTGCGGCGGCGTTACCGGAGGAGTCACAGGAGACACGTCGTTCGCCGGAGCTACGGCTGCTCGCTGAGCCGGCGGCGAAGTGACACCGATCGGATCGATGTTCTTCGTCGAGACATTCATCGCCGGGATAGCGGTCCACGACGTTTCGCCTGCGTCCTGCATGTAGTCGTAAATCAGATCCATATCCTGAGGCAATGCGCCGGCGTTCTGACGCTGGTACAACTGGACATATTCTTTGAGGTTCTCAACGATCTCACGCGTGTGGGATTCTTTACTGTCAATCATCGCGAGAGCGCGATGGAGGTATGGCTCCGCCAGGACCTTACGCCGATCGTACTGGACCGCGAGTGCAAATTCATTTAGCGCCCGTTGTTTTTCCCCCAAAGTGCGCGCGGTTAGTTTGAGCACGATACCGTAATAATAATGAGCAAAAGGATCGTTGGAACGAATTCTGAGCGACTCTTCGAGGTTTTCGCGCGCCATATAGAACATATCGTAATAGAAAGCGCGAATACCGTTGTCGCGACGAATTGCAGCCATCACCGATTGAAACTCAGCGCTACTGCCAATCAATTCACCTGCGTCGAGTAGCTCTTTGATTTTGCCGGCATACTCGCCGGTAATGGCCGCCTGACTCACTTGCTCGCGGGCCGCGGCTTTTGCGGTTGGGTCGAGTGTTTTGCCTGTATCCGGTTGCTTTTCCGGCTGCATCATGGATTTTACTGACTCATTAATCTGCGCCTGCATATTTTGCATATTAAGGTTGAATGCGCCGTAGAACAGCATAGTTGAAGCCGAGCCGGCCATCAGGGGAATCATCGTAGTCAGAAGGGGGTCACGCTCAGCAAGTCGGGTGGCACTCGCGATAAACCCTAAACCAGCCCGCTTGTCGCGCTGACTGAGTCCTTTCAATTTGGCATAGAACTTCGGGACTTCGCGCGGATCGTATTTGCGGTCCAACATGTAACGCAGCGCGGCCTCGTCAGCCTCATCCTCCTGTTTGCGATCCCACCCGACGACTGTATCCGGCATAGACAGCTTGAGAATGGTCGGCATTGCGGCATCTAACAAGTTCGTCACGCCCGCCGCAGTAAGATTATTGTTCGCCAACCCCGCTGTCGCGATCCCCAGTCCGATCTTAGTTGCCAAACTAATTTTCTCTTTCTGTTGCCGGTTCTTCTCATTCCAGTCTTCCAGCCCCTCGGCCACGAGCACATCATCTTTCCAGTGTTCCTTCTCAACGTGTGCGATCTCATGTCCGAGCACGTAAGCGAGTTGAGCTTCGTTATCGATTGAGGCGACCAAGCCGGTTGAGACATAAATCGTGCCGGTAGAAAGCGATCGTGCTTCAGGCACAGGGTTGAGCATGATCTTGAAGGCGTAGAGCTTGTCAGAGCCGGCAGGCACCATCGATTGCCCGACTCGATTGACGTAATCCTGCGCGAGCGGATTCTTATATAAGGTCGTGTCGCCGACTACCTTATATTTATCCTTCTTCACCATCTCGCCTTTGGCATCTTGCGCGTTGATCGAGAAAGCATATTCACTATGCTCGCGCTGCATCCGGCGAAAGGCTTCGTCTACCTCGAGGCGAAAGTCGGGATTAGTTTCATAGCGTTGTTTGCTGAATTTGAATACTTCCAGCCACTTGCGTTCTTGTTTTGAAAGAGTGTTCTTTTCGTCCTTTGCTGATTTGTCCTTTTTATTCTGGTCCTTGGTTTCCTGTTGGGAGTGAGTTGATGTTTTTCCGCGCGCGGCTGCCAGGGAAGGAAGAAGCAGTGGCAAGAGCAGCGCGAACGTGATAAGCGAAGCAATTTGTGATCGATGAGAGTGGGTCAGCATTAGGAGGTCTCCTCGGGAAAGGCTGGCGATTGGTTGGGCGCCAACGAGAGTTGATAAAGCATTCGCGGCCATCAAGGAGGCTGTTCACGTTGAAGAAGCGCGTCAGCAGACCGCGGTAAGTTTTGCGTGGCGCCTAATCTAAGGCCGGAGCAGGCACAAGTCAATGCGATCTCGTCACCTGAGTGGTCTACTTGAAGAGTGTGTCGCGCAGGGGAGTTTCATTGGGCGGGCGGCAGGATTGCGCGTTGTCATAGAGCTTTAAACCTGCTCGAAGTTTTCCAAGCAGGTCTATGTTCCCTTCCCGCTCCGCCGCCGCGATCATTCGTCGTTGCCAGTCGGCGGCTTCGCTGCAACGGCCGAGTTCTGCGAGCGCGAGTGCGACCACTGCGCCGTGTTGTGCGTTGCTGGTCGCGTTGAAGAGACGTTGGGCCAGATCGAGCGCTCGAGCGCCGTTGCGCAAATCAGTTTTTGATGAGGCTGCCAATAGGTAAGCCAGACGTGCGTATTCCATTAGTGACTCGTCGTCACGTCCGGAGTTTTTTAGCTCCTGGGCCAATAACAACCGCGCAGTAAGATCACTTTCGTCAACACTCAACACAGAGCGGAGATGTGTAATCGCCTGCTCGTGTTTCTTTTGACCGGCCAGAAGCACCGCGAGGTTGTAGTGCGCGTTTACTCTGCCCGGCTCGATGCGAAGCGCTTCTTCAAACTGCTCCACAGCGCGCTGCACGTCATCAACCTGCGTGAGCGCGGCGCCGAGATTGATGCGAGCGGTAACACTGTCAGGCTTTGCTGCGACAGCTTTGCGAAACTCACTCACCGCGTCTGCATACCTGCGCGCCTCAAACGCTATCTTCCCACGCGCGAGATACACACGCTCGCCTGTTATCAAATCCCGCAAACCATCCACGAGCGGATCTGCGACGCGCACGCCAACGGATCCTTGCTGCGCCAGGTGCGCCTTCGCTTTCTCAGCGTCTCCGAGACCGCGATAAGCCATTGCGACGGAATAGTGGACACGATTCGCGTCCGGCACCTGCGCCAGTGTCTTCTCGAAATGGTCTACCGCTTCAGCGTAGCTACGCTTCGAGACAGCCACTTGCCCGAGCCCGTAATGAGCAGCCGGATTGTTCTTATCGATCTCGAGGGCTGCGCTAAAACTCTGTTGCGCATCTTCCAGACGATTCAACTCCAAAAAGATGTTTCCGAGGTTCACGTAAACGGCAACGTACTCAGGCCGCAAGGTGCGCGCGAGCTGGTAGCGACGGATCGCGTCGTCGAAGCGGCCTTCCTGTTGGTCCAACTTAGCAAGCAGGTAGATCCAGCGGAAATCCTTTGGAGCAAGCCGGCTGGCGTTCAGGTAACAATCGCGGGCCGCGGAGATGAGGGAATAGGCGTGGTAGAGCTGGCCAAGCTTTCCGTATTCTTCGTTCGTAGGAGTTTTAGCGAGAGCGGCTTGCGCTGCGATGATCTGCTCGCGAACGCTTTCTTCGAGGTTTGAGAGATCGGGCGTTTGAGAATGAACGGTCGAGGTGATGACGAGCACCAGAAGAAGCGCGAAGTAAGTCTTCAACTTCATATTCTGCCTTGCTTCAACACGGTGTATCGATCGACTGGCACATCCTTCCACTCTTCAACAGCGCCGTCCGGCCAGCGTACTCGCACTGCCTTTACTCGCGTAACAGAACCCAATCCAACAAGCACGCGCGGGTCGTTGCCCGACAGATAACTGCCGTCAGTTCTCACGCGCCGTCGCAAAACCCTATCGTCAACAACGATCTCCACCTGTGCACCCAACATATCTCGACCGCTTTTCCCAACAAGCCGCAATCCTAACCAGTGGTTTCGATTCCCAACCTGATTAATAAACAGTCTCGCTGGTCCATTGTTATTTACGACGAGGAGATCCGTGTCGCCATCGTTGTCCACATCACCGAACGCCGCGCCGCGGCTGACCTCCAGCAGCGAAAGTTCCGACTCATCCACGATCTCAACAAAACTCCCCTTCCCCGTGTTGCGAAAAACCTGATTAGGCTGGCCGAGGGGAAACAGATTCTTCTGCGGCAACAACTGCACCGCTCCATTCGCAACAAACAAATCAAGCCAGCCATCGTTGTCGTAATCAAAGAAGAACGTGCCAAACCCGGTGAAGCGACGTCCCGGCATGCCAAGGCCCGCTTCGCGCGTGCGGTCTTCGAAAAGCCCCGCGCCGAGGTTCACGTAAAGCGTGTTCGTTTCGTCCATCAGGTGAGAAATAAAGATGTCGTCAGTGCCATTGCCATCGACGTCACCGGCATCCACACCCATGCCCGCCTCAGCCTGCCCGTTTCGATTCACCGCACAGCCCGCGAGCAACGCGTCGTTAACAAACGTGCGGTTCTTCTGGTTGGTCCATAGCTGGTTGTGATCGCCATCGTTCGCGACATAGACGTCGATCCAGCCATCGTTGTTGAAATCCGCCGTAACGATTCCCAACCCATGACCAAACTCCTTATCGACACCCGCCGCCACGGTCACATCTTCAAACACTCCATTACCTTTATTGTGAAACAGGCGATTCCCCGGCGCACGAAAGACGCGCGGCGTGCAATAGTCTTTCGCAGTGGTGGCGGCATAGCACGTCGGATTGTTAGTGACAGAAAATTCGGCGTAGTTGACGACCATCAAATCGAGCCAGCCGTCGCGATCGTAATCGAAGAACGACGCGCTTGTGCTCCAGCGCGGATCGTCAGTCCCACTCTCTTTCGTCACATCAACAAACTTTCCCGCACCCTTGTTAAGATACATCTGATTCGAGCCAAGGTTCGTAAGATAAAGGTCAGGCAAGCCGTCGTTGTTGATATCACCAACGGCCGCGCCCATTCCGTAGCCGGTCGCGACGATGCCGCTTTGCTGAGTTACATCGGTGAATGAAAGTGTTCCCGCTTTAAGATCGTTACGGAAGAGTTTGCCACGCGGCGGCTCCGCGCCACGCCATGGAAACAATGTCGCGCCAGGGCGAGTGTTCGGCTCCAGCACGTTACCCTGAACAAGAAACACATCGAGATCGCCGTCGTTATCGTAATCGAAAAGCGCCCCGCCACTACCCGTGATCTCAGGGAGGTAAAACTTCCCCGTCATGCCGTTGTAATGCTGAAACTTCAGCCCAGCCTGCGGCGCAACGTCTTTAAATAAAGACGTGACGAGGAAGAGGCTTAGCAGGATTAACTTTGTTGCCATGCGGCTAAGTAATCTCTCTGCGTAACCTCTGCGTTCCTCTGCGTCTCTGCGGTGCAAGTCGCTTTTTCACCGCAGAGGCGCAGAGAACGCAGAGGTTGCGCAGAGGTAATACGCGCGGCTAAAAATAACTGTCGTCGGCGCGTACTTTCAAGGCTATAATCCGACCGCCTCTCGCGGATCGCCCAGCCATAAGGAGTCACATTTTATGCCAGCAAAGCAAATGGTCCATGCGCTCTTGTTGCTCACGCTGATCGTCGTAGTCGCGTCTGCGCAAACGTTTCGTGGCACGGTGCTCGGCACGATCACCGATCCGAACGGCGCGGTCGTCGCCGGGGCAAAGGTCACGGTCAAGAATACGAGCACCGGTCTCGAGCGTACGACGACCACCGACTCGGAAGGCAACTATACCGTGGCGGAGCTACCGATTGGTCCATACGAAGTGCGCGTCGAGCAGCCCGGCTTTACCACGTCAGTCGTTTCCAACGTCAGTGTCGAAGTAGCAAGTGAGCGACGAGTAGATGTGACTTTACAGGTTGCCGCCCCGGAAACCACCGTCCTCATCGCGACCAATGTACAGGTCGAAACAACTACCAACACGCTCGGTGGCACGATCACGACCAAAGCCGCTTCAGATTTGCCCGTCAACGGCCGCGACTTCACAAAGTTTCTCGTCACAGTTCCCGGCGCGACCGGCGATCCTTCAGGCGCGACAGATTCGCCCGGCTCCTTCGGTTTGTTCAGCGTCAACGGCAATCGTGGGCGCTCGAACAATTACCTGCTCGACGGCACCGACATGAACGACGGCTATCGCAACCTCCCGGCGATCAACGAAGCCGGCGTCTTCGGAACGCCCGCGACCATCCTGCCGATCGAGGCGATCTCGGAAGCAGCCGTACTTTCAAACGTAGAAGCCGAGTATGGCCGCAACTCCGGCGGCATCGTCAACATCGTTACCAAGTCAGGCACAAACGATCTTCACGGCTCGCTCTTTGAGTTTTTCCGTAACAACAAACTCGACGCCCGCAATTTCTTCAATCCGGAACCGGATCCGCAAACCGCGTTTCGCAACAATCAATTCGGCCTGTCGCTCGGTGGTCCTATCAAACACAACCAGACGTTCTTCTTCTTCGCTTACGAAGGCCAGCGCGAAAGAGTCGGATTGAACTCAACCGCGCGCGTTCCCGATCCGGGCGAGATTGCGGCGCTTGGTGGCCCAACGAATCCGGTGATTGCTCGTCTGCTCGCGCGCAATCCCTGGCCCGCACCGAATCGGCCGTTGCCGCTCTTCGACAACAGCGGCGAGCCGAATCTCTTCGTCACCACACCCGCTTCCAACGACGTCGACAGCCTAATCGCGAAGATCGATCATTCATTCAACAAGGACAACCAGCTTACCGGCCGCTATTTCTTCGGCACGAGCGATCAGTCGTTCCCGCTCGCGATTCTCGCCGGAAACATTCTTCCCGGTTACAACACGACGACGCCGACAACAGTTCATCTCATCTCGCTCTCTTATCTGAAGATTCTCTCTGCGACTAAAGTTAACGAGTTCCGCTTCGGATTCAACCGTTTCGACGAAGGCTTTTTTCCAGAAGACAACGACTTCGATCCGCGATCGATCGGACTCAACACCGGCATCGCGAACGACCGCGACTTCGGCTTACCGCAGATTCGCATTCAGGATGATCTGGGAATCGCCAACATCGGCTCAACACTGTCTGTTCCACGTGCGCGCGTCGACACTAACTACCACATCATCGACAACTTCTCGTGGAAGCTCGCGCGACACGATCTGAAGTTTGCCTACGAGTTTCGACGCACGACGGTGGACCAATTCTTCGATGCGGGTTATCGCGGCCGGCTCGACTTCGGATCGCTCGAAGACTTTCTGTCAGGTACGTTGAGCGGCGGACGCGCGGCGCGCGGCAACTCCAACCGTTATACATTCCAGAACTCACACGCAGGCGCTGTGCAGGACACGTTTCGCTGGAGCCCGCAACTCACATTCAACCTTGGCCTGCGCTGGGATTACTTCGGCGTCATCGACGAGCGAGACCATCTGCTGAGCAATTTCGATCCGGCCGTGGGTCTCGTGCCCGTCGGATCGTCAGGTCTCTATAACCGCGACTGGAACAACTTCTCGCCGCGTCTGGGTGTCGCGTGGAATGTGCACGGAGACGGCAAGACGGTGGTGCGCGCCGGTTGGGGTTTGTACTACGACGCGTTCTCGCAGGACTTCTTTGCGGGCCAACTGCCGTTCAATACGTTCAATCCCGGACCGGCCTTCAATCCGGTTGGACCAGCGCCGGTGCTCTTCTCGTTTTCAACCGAGCCCGTGATCCAGGACGGCGTCCCGATCTTCACAGACTTTCTCGACTCAGACGTGTTCGCGGTCGATCCAAACCTGCGCACGCCGTACATACAAAACTACAATCTCAATGTGCAGCGGGAGTTGTTCAGAAACGGCGTGCTCGAGGTGGGTTACGTCGGCTCGACCGGCAAGAAGCTGTTTCGCTATCGCGACATCAATCAGCCTTTGAACCCGAGTGTTTCTTCCGCACGGCCGTTTGACAATGGACCATTCGCGCCGTCGGGAGGGACTTTCTTCTACGTCAATCACCTCGAGACGAGCGCGTTTTCAAATTACAACGCGCTGCAAACAAGTTTCTCAGTGCGCGACTGGAGAGGCTTCTCGACCCAGGTCAATTACACCTGGTCGCATTCGATCGACAACGCTTCGGACGGTCAGGACTACGTTGCGAATGCGACGCAGCCCGATAACAGTCACTGCACACGGTGTGAGAAGGCAAACTCGAATTTCGATAATCGACAACGGTTCGTCGTCACCGCGAGTTATGCTCTCCCAAACTTCTGGAAGTCGCATCCGCGTCTCGGCAAAGGCTGGCAGTTAAATTCGGTCGTGACGATTAATACGGGCAATCCGTTTCATCTCACGTTGTTTGATGATTACAACAACACGGGCGAGTTTTTCCCGCGACCCGATGTAGTCGGCGATCCTTATGCGGGCACGAGCGCGCCCGACAGGTTCATCAACTTGTCGGCGTTTGCAGTTCCCTGCACGCTCGATCCGTCAGGCGACGGCAGCGCTGGTTCATGCATACCCGGCACCTGGCATTTCGGTTCGCTTGGTCGCAACGCACTGCGCGGTCCGAGTTATCACAACGTCGATTTCTCGATCTTCAAGGACACTGACATTACGGAGCGACTGCGGCTGCAACTGCGCGCTGAAGTCTTCAACATCTTCAACCATCCAAACTTCTCGAACCCGTTGCTACCGAGCTTCGCCGCCGACATGACCTCATCGATCGATCCCGTGACCGGTCGCGGCACAGGTTTCCTGCCGATCACGGTGACACCCGACGTCGGCATCGGCAACCCGTTTCTGGGCGGCGGCGGGCCGCGGAATATCCAGTTAGCGCTGAAGTTGATATTCTGACAATTCATTTCGCTCGCACTGACTTGTGTGAATGTCTTACGTACCGGGCTTTGTCAACGACATCTTCATCAGCTTCTCGCACGCCGACAATTCGCGCGGCTGGGTTGCAGAATTTCAGCAGCAACTCAATGACAGGCTGATCCAGATAGGCGCCCGCGTCACTATCTGGCGCGATACCCAACTACGCCACACAGATATTTTTTCCGATGAGATCTTTACGCAACTGCAACAGTCGGCGCTGCTCATCTCAGTCGTATCGCCGCAAGGGATCGAATCACAGTGGTGCGAAGACGAGCGGCAGGCTTTCGAACGCTTCGCAGCCCTCAATGGCGGGTTCCGTTTCAAAAACACCTTAAGAGCGATCAAAGTCGTCAAGACTCCGTTGCCGAACAATGAGCACCGCGACTTGTTTGGCGTAACCGGTTTCGAGTTTTACAGACGCGACCCCCAATCAGGTCGGTTTCACGAATTCGACCAGGCCAGTCTCCAATTCTTCCAAACCATTGACCAACTGGCGCAGGACATCAAGAGCGTGCTCGATGCCTTTATCCAACATCTGACAACGCCTCCCAAGAAAGACAACACCATCTACGTGGCCACCACCTCGCCGGATCTCAAGCGAAGCCGCGACGCGATCGTGCGGGAGCTCGAGGTCTGGGGTTATACGGTCGTACCACAAGACTCCGAGCCACCGCGGCGCCTCGCGAGCTTTCAGGCAGTGACCCGAGCAGAGCTGGCCGCCTCAAACTTCTCGGTGCACCTTGCGAGCGATCAGCCAAGACCAATTGCGGCGGGTCAGCCTGACTCAATCACGGGCCAATATGAGCTCGCACAATCGTTGCGAAGAGATCGCATCGTCTGGGTTGAGCCCGGTCACCAGCTTTATTCCGAGTTTGATGACGCAATCCGGTACGGTCTGCAAAAGGGAATCGAGATACTGAGAGACGCCGCCATCGAAGATTTGAAGGACGTGATTTTAGACAAGCTCAAGCAGAAGCAGCGAGAGCAATCGCGCCGGAACGAAGCCAGAGTTGAGCTCTATTTGATTTGCGCGCTCGAGGATCATCCCTCTGAGGAGTCGAGCGTGAGCGGTCAACGAGCACTTCGCATCAAAGAGTATCTCGATGAAAATGGTTTTGCCGTAGTGCCGACGCCGTTCTCCCAAATGGATTGGAGTAAGCTGGAGGCCGAATACGGAGCGCAGCTCGAACTGAGTAATGCAGTGTTGCTCTATTGGGGAACAGCCAGTGAAGACTGGTTCGTGAAAACTCGACGCATCATTGTCAAAGAGCGCATGCGCCGCAACAAGACCAGCAATTCCGATGCGCTCACTGAAGCGTTCTACTTCAGCAGCCCGCCTTTGAAGAAGTCTCAATATCGTAACCTCGCGACGTTTGTTTTTGAGCAATACGACAACTTCGATCCCAACGTTCTGAGACCACTATTAGATCGGTTGCTGCAAGACGAGGACGCCGGATGACGTCTGCTGTTTCTAATGGTAATCCGTTTCCGGGACTGCGCTCATTCGAGCGCGAGCAGGCACATCTGTTCTTTGGCCGCGACAGTCAAATCAACGATCTAATCAAGCGGCTGGACCGTCACCGGTTTCTGCCAATCGTGGGAATGTCGGGTAGCGGTAAGTCGTCGCTAGTGCGCGCGGGTCTCATTCCCGCCCTCACCGGCAGTTACGTTGCTACTGAGACCTCAGGCTGGCGCATTGCGGTGCTCAGGCCCGGCCGCAATCCAATGCACGAGCTGGCGGAGAAGCTCTCTTCTGAGTTCGAGACCCTGGAATTTGCGGCCGCACTCCAGACATTGCAAGGTAGTAGCGCCGGACTGGCCCGCGTCGCTCAGGAACATCTCGGTTCTAAAGAAAAGCTCCTGGTCCTCGTGGATCAATTTGAAGAGCTGTTTCGTTATAGCGAGCAGGCCGAATCTGTGAGTGCGACAAACGACGCGACTGCTTTCGTCAAGCTCTTGCTGGCGGCCGCGGGCCAAAGCGAACATTCGCTGCCGGGCTTTGACGATGTACCCGTATTCGTAGTAACGACGATGCGTTCGGACTTTCTCGGCAAGTGCTCGCGCTTTCGCGGGCTGCCGGAAGCGCTGAACCGGAGCCAGTACCTCATTCCGCGCCTCACGCGGGAACAACAGCGCGAAGCTATCGAAGGGCCGATCGGGATGGAAGGCGCCTCGATTGAGCCGGCCCTGGTGCAAAGACTACTCACCGATCTTGGTGACAATCCGGATCAACTGCCCGCACTGCAACACGCTCTGATGCGCACTTGGGAGGAGTCTGCTGAATCTCGCGCCCACGGAAAGCCGATGACGATCGCAGACTACGAAGCGGTCGGCGGAATGGCAGACGCACTGAACCGCGATGCGGATCGAGTGCTTAAGTCTCTGTCTAATGACGATGTTGCAAAGACAATTACACGTCGTTTGTTTCAACGACTGGTCCAGCCTGGTGCGGCTGATGGTGAGACGCGTGCGCCCACGCCGTTGTCTGAGTTGGTGGCGGTCACTGCCGCGAGTGAAGACGATGTGAAAAGAGTTATCGCGGTCTTTCAGGAGCGTGGATTTCTCACCGTTTCCGGCGACGACGATCCAATCATCGACATACCGCACGAGAGTTTGATTCGCGGCTGGCGTCAATTAGCAACCTGGGTCCAGGAAGAGACGCGCTCAGCAGCCATCTATCGAAGGCTGGCTGACCAGGCCGTGCTTTTCGCAAATGACGAAGCTTCGTTGCTGGTCGACCCGCAATTGCAGTTGACGCTGAATTGGCGCGAAGACACAAAGCCGAATGAAGCGTGGGCAGCTCGCTACGATTCACGATTCGCGCAGGCGATGGAGTTTCTTGAAGGAAGCCGGATAGGGCAGCGTCGCACACTATTCCGTCGCTGGGCGGCGGTATCGTTAGTAGGTTTGCTGGTGGTTTCCGCCATCGTTACAGTTGTCTTATTGTGGAGAGCCCTGGCTGATCGCGAGCGAAGAAATCGCGCGCTTTATGATACGAACATCCAGTTCGCAAGCCTCGCGGTTGCGTCTGGCCAATTCGGGATAGCTCGTGAGCGAGTGAATGAGCTGCTCGACAACAACTTGCTCTCGTTGCGTGGCTTTGAGTTGTTCTATCTCTGGCGGGCGGTTCACGTAGACGAAGCAACTCTCATAGGCCATTCCGGCTCGGTATTATCCGTAGCGTTTTCACGTAACGGCAAATTGATGGCTTCCGGCAGTGCAGATAAAACAGTGATAGTGTGGGACACTGCCAGGCATGCGATAGCGGCCACCCTCTCAGGCCATGACGACCGTGTCTTATCAGTAGCGTTTTCGCCTGACGGCAAGACGCTCGCTTCGGCGAGTTACGACAAGACCGTAAAACTATGGACCATCGCGGAGCTTAAGGAAGTAACCCTCTCGGGCTACTCCGACTACGTCTTGTCAGTAGCGTTTTCGCCCGACGGCAAGATACTGGCGTCTTCCGATAATGCCGGCACAGTGAAGTTGTGGGACACTGCTACGGGCACACAGGTGGCGAGTTTCACTGCCCATGAGTTCTCTGCCAATTCGATTGCGTTTTCACCTGACGGCAAAACCTTCGCCACTGCCGGAAATGACAACAAAATAAAATTGTGGGACACCACCACGCACAAAGAACTCGCTACTATCCTTGGCCATAACGGCCCTGTTTTATCGGTGGCGTTTTCCCACGATGGCAAGCTCCTCGCCTCCGGCGGTGACGACAAGACAGTAAGGCTGTGGGACATTGCTACCCGCAAAGAAGTCGGCTCACCCCTTAGCCATTCCGACTATGTCTACTCCGTAGCGTTTTCGCCCGACGACGCAACGCTGGCTTCCGCAAGTAAAGATAAGACGTTGAAATTGTGGAACGTTTTCACGCGTGAGGAAGTGGCTACCCTGTTTGGGCATTCCGACTTTGTCAGGTCAATAACTTTTTCGCCTGACGGCAAGAGCGTTGCTTCAGCGAGTGATGACAAAACAGTGAAGTTGTGGGACGTCGCCCCGCCGAGAAATGTGACCAGCCTTTCAGGCCATTCTGAAGGTGTCAGGTCGATAGCAGTTTCACCTGACGGCAAGACCGTGGCGTCTGGCAGTTATGACAAGACAGTCAAGTTGTGGGATACCGCCACGCGCAAGGAAGTGGCCACGCTCCGGGGCCATTCCGATTTTCTCTTTTCGGTAGCGTTTTCGCCTGACGGCAAGACCCTCGCATCCGCCAGTAAGGACAAGACTGTGAAGTTGTGGGACGTCGCCACTCACAACGAGTTGGCCACCCTCTCCGGGCATTCCGACGCTGTTGTTTCCGTAGCGTTTTCACCGGACCGGAAGACCCTCGCATCCGCCAGTAAGGACAAGACTGTGAAGTTGTGGGACGTCGCCTCGCGCAAGGAAGTAGCCGCCCTTGTTGGTCATACCGACGAGGTGTGGTCGGTAGCGTTTTCACGTGACGGTAAGACCCTGGCCTCTGGCGGTGCTGATAGAGCAGTGAAGTTGTGGGATACTGCCACGCACAAGGAACTGGTTAGCCAGGTTTACCATGGCGGCACCGTCTTCTCGATAGCATTTTCGCCGGATGGCAAGACCTTCGCGTCTGGCAGTGCTGACAATACAATACAGTTGTGGGACGCCGCTTCGTATAAGCCACTGGCCAACCTCTCAGGGCATTCCGACAAGATCTGGTCGGTTGTCTATTCGCCTGACAGCAAGACCCTCGCCTCCGCCAGTGATGACAGGACGATCAAGTTATGGGACGTCACTGCGTTCAAGGAACTTGCTACTCTTTCAGGCCATACCAGCTGGGTGTGGTCGGTTGCGTTTTCGCCTGACGGCAAGACGCTCGCCTCGTCGAGTGACGACGAGACGGTGAAGTTGTGGTTCGCAGCCACGGACGATGAAATCCAGCAGCGGCGCTATCGCGGTTATTAGACTGGCAGTAACTCAGCTACAACTGGGATGACCGCAGCCACAGCGGATCTCTGTTTCACCAACGCTGTCTGCGTTCTCACAGTAGGTGCTGCAATACTCTCCGTCTCTGGGCGCCATGCACTGGCAGGGGCCGTGCTCGCATGTTTCTCTTTCGTCGGCGTTGTTCATCTCTTTGCTCCTTTATTTACGAGACTAGTGTCAGTTTGACGAGGTCGAAAGTCTGTACCCTGCCGAACAGAGAACCCGAAATCCGATCGCTCACTTCGCCACGTACTTTTCCCGAGTTATGGATAACTTCAATAAAGAGGAGATTCAGCACAAATGCTAAATTCACGTTTTCAGCGGACCATGTTTGCCGGAGTGGTCTTCTCCCTGCTGTTTACGCTTGCCGGCTCAGTGCGCGCCCAGGAGAAGTCGCTCTACGAACGCGTCGGCGGCTATAACGCACTCGCCGCCGTCGTTGACGACTTCGTCGGCAGGCTCGTCGCCGATAAGCAGTTTGAGAAATTCTTCGTGGGCCACAGCACTGATTCCAAGAAGCGCATTCGTCAGCACATTCTCGACCAGTTTTGCGCGGCCACGGGTGGACCGTGTGTCTACACGGGACGTGATATGAAGATGTCACACAGCGGGCTCGGGATCACAAATGCGGATTGGGACGCCGCGGCCAAACATCTCACTGCGTCGCTTGATAAGTTCAAAGTGCCGGAGAAGGAGAAAGGCGAGATCCTCGCGTTTGTCACGACCTTGAAGAACGATATTGTAGAGAAATAAGGAAGCCATTGGACAGGATTACAGGACCTTCAGGATTGACAAAATAATCGTGCTAATCCCGGAAATCCTGTAATCTTGTCTAAGCTTATGCGCGTCTTCCTCGTCTGTTTACTCTTCTGCATCGTTACCGCTGCTGCGTTTGTTTCGTGTAAAACCGCGAAAACTGCGATCACGGGCTCAATCAAGACAAGCGATTACGTTACCGACCTCGCAAAGGCAATTGACGAACCTACGAAAAAGCAGTTGGAGACCACCCTCGCGGCGTTCAAGGAACGCACGGGGATCGATTTCGCCGTTTTCGTCACCGATTCCATGGACGACCAGGAAATTTCTGAGGTTTCGCTCGTTCTCGCCCAGGAACACCGGAAGAACAGCATCGGACCATACGTCAGCGGGCTCTTCCTGCTCGTCGCCGTTGACGATCGCAACTGGCACGTTCAGATCACTCGCAATCTCGAGGCTCAGCTCACGAAAGAAGTCCTCACGAGTCTCAGCGTCCCGATGACCGACTCGTTCAAGCAAAAACGTTACGGCGAAGGTGTGCTCAAATACGTAAACGCCCTCATCGCGAAGCTTGAGCAACAGAAAGCACAAAAAACACAAAAATTAGTCAAGCACCAATGTTAGCTTCCCGCCTGTAAACAGCGGAGGAATCAATGTCACAACAACTAGAGATGCCGGTGCGGACGCTGGGCCGGACTGGTGTGAAAGTGTCGCTCGTCGGTCTGGGCGGCTGGCACCTCGGTTTCAAACAGATTGACGAGGAGTTGAGCATAGCGCTAATTCGCACCGCTGTGGACAACGGCATCAACTTCATGGACAACTGCTGGGACTACAACGAAGGCGCGAGCGAAGAGCGTATGGGCAAGGCGCTAAAGGACGGTTATCGCGAGCGCGTTTTCCTGATGACGAAGATCGACGGCCGTACGAAGAAGGATGCGGCGAAACAGCTCGACGAGTCGCTCAAGCGGCTGCAGACGGATCATATCGACCTGGTCCAGCATCACGAGATTCTTCGTTACGAAGATCCACACCGCATCTTCGCCGAGGAAGGAGCAAACGCGGCGCTGCTCGAAGCGCGCGAGGCGGGAAAGATCAGTTTCATCGGGTTCACCGGTCATAAAGATCCACGCATTCATTTGCACATGCTCGAAGTGGCGCGGGAAAACGGTTTTCAGTTTGACTCAGTGCAAATGCCGCTCAACGTGATGGACGCGCATTACCGGAGCTTCGAGAAGATGGTGTTGCCTGAATTAGTTGAGCAGAACATCGGCGTGCTGGCGATGAAGACGCTGGCGAATGGAACGATCCTCGAATCGAAGACTGTCACGGCGATCGAGTGTCTTCAGTATGCGATGAACTTGCCGGTGTCGGTGGTGATCACGGGTTGCGAGAGCATGGCAGATCTCGAGCAGGCGTTAACGGCGGCGCGCACGTTCAAGCCGATGAGTGCCGAGCAGGTGCGGAGTGTTCTTGATAAGACGGCGGAGGCGGCGTCGCGCGGGAAGTATGAGTTGTTCAAGACGACGTCGATTTACGACGGCACCGCCGTGCATCCGGAGTGGCTCGGTGAAGAGCCGAAGGAAGTGCAGCGCGTGATGCAGACCAGTTAAACCTTAGACAGGATTACAAGATTGTTCAGGATTTGCAGAATGAATCCTGTTAATTCTGCGAATCCTGCAATCCTGTCTAATGCTTGTCTAGCGATCAGATTGTCTCGCTCTGAAGATCGAGTGAGGTGTCCTGGCGCATGAGGCGTCGTAGCATGAGTGGTGCATCGAACATCAGTTCGAGGCCGCGCACGATCGCGTAACGCGGGTCGTCAGCGACGCGCACCGGCAGTTTAGTCTCTTCATGCAGGTATTCGTCCAAACCTCCAAACAGCGCGCCGCCACCAGTCAGAATAATTCCACGATCGTAAATGTCGCCCGCCACTTCAGGCGGAAGCTCTCCGAGCGTCGCGCTCACACCCGCCACGATCTGCCGCACCACTTCCTGCGCCACCGGATAAATCTCACCCGCACTGATCTCGATCGAGCGTGGCATCCTTGTGAGCACGTCGGCACCGTTGATCGGAATCTCCTGCGCGAGGTTCTCAGGAAGAGTCGCTGACGCGAGCTCAAGCTTCAGACGTTCTGCCGTCCGGTAGCCGATCAGTAAACCGCGATGACGTCGAACGTGATTGATGATTGCGGCATCGATATTTGCACTTCCGATCCGCTCGGCGCGTGCGCGAATCGTTTTTCCACTCGCGACGATCGCGACGTTGGTGGTGCCGCCGCCGATGTCCACGACTGCCGACGCACGCGAATCGTCCGCAGTAACTCCCGAGCCGAACGCTGCCGCGAGTCCTTCTTCGATCATCCCGACACGCCCGACATGCGCGTGTTGCGCGGCACTCAGAAGCGCGCGTCGCTCGACCGGAGTGACATCAGAAAAGACGCTCATCAAAGCGCGCCGGCTAACATGCGAGATGCCGCCGCGTGCCTGGCGCACGAAATGCGCCAACATCTCCTTCGTGCGCTCGAAGTCTGCCACCACACCGTTGAGCATCGGCGAGATCACACTGACACCACGCGCTTCGCGGCCATACTTCTGCCGTGCTTCGTGACCGATCGCGATCACCTCGCCAGTGACGGTATCGACTGCAACGAGCGACGGCTCATCAACCACAACGCCGCGCCCGCGCACCGCGATAATGGTCGACGCCGAACCCATGTCGATCGCCATCGAATCGGACACGAGGTTCTGCAAAGCCCCGACACCGAGGAACGCCGCTGTCTTCCGCATGAACGCCATTGCGGAACATGATAACGCTTATCCTGTAAATCCTGTGAATCCTGTCTAACTGTTCTATTGGTGGCGCAGCACCACAATCGGGTCGACGCGCATCGCCCGCTGGGCCGGAATCAAACACGCCAGCAACGCGACGAGCCCGAGTAGCGCCACGATCATCACGAACGTGAGCGGATCGGTAGGAGTAACTCCGAAGAGCATGTTTTCGATAAAGCGTGTCAGTCCGAACGACGCCAGCACACCGATCACCGCGCCGACACTGACGAGGACGAGCCCGCGGCCAACAATCAGCTTCAGGATCGAACGCGGCTGTGCTCCGAGCGCCATGCGAATGCCGATCTCGCGCGTGTGCTGCGCAACCGTGTAACTCATCACGCCATAAACCCCAATCACTGCCAGCAACAGCGACACGCTCGCGAAGACACTCAACAACGTCGTGTTCAGGCTCTTGTCACGCACGGTGTTCTCGATCACGAGATTCATCGTTTGCACGGCATAGATCGGCTGCGCCGGATCGACCGCCTGCACTTCGCGTCGGACAGCGGCGGCGATGTTGCTATCGTCGATACTCGAACGCACCATCAAGCGCATGTTCCAGCGCATGTCGGCCCAGAAAGTCTTCAACGTGTAAGGCGCATACAGCTCCGGCGCCGGCGGCCGCAGCAGACCATAATTCTTCACGTTGCCTACCACACCGATGACGGTGAGAGGGTTGCTATCGCCAACACGCTTTCCGATCGGATCTTCATTGGGCCAGATCAGTTTTGCCATCGCTTCGTTGATCACGATCACCGGCTGATTCGCATCTTCTTTGCTAAAAAGCCGCCCACGAAGCAAAGGAATGTTCGCCGTCTGGAAGTAGTTCTCACTGATTGCGCGAAACTCGACCAGCGGCGACTCGTTCGGCGGATAAGTTTTACCTTCGACAGAAACGTTCGCGTTCGTCCCCATCTCTTCGACCGGCAGGTGCGAAATTACTGCCGCTGATTCAACGCCGGGCAAGTTGTTCAACCGCTCGAGTACCTGATCGTAGAAACGATTTGCTGACTCGGTGTCTTTGTATTTCTCACGCGGCAAAGAGATTTTTGCAGTGAGCAGGTTTTGAGGTTGGAGGCCGGGTTGCACTTCGCGGATCCGCATCACACTGCGGATCATCAGGCCCGCGCCGATCAATAAGACCACCGCCGCCGCGACTTCAACCACCACGAGGATCGGCCGCAGCCAGCCACCCACAACACCGGACGACATCGTGTTGCCGCCTTCTTTGAGCGACTCCTGCACGTCCGTCTTTCCGGCTTGCAGCGATGGAATGAGGCCAAACACGACGCTCGTGAGTATCGACACACCAAGTGTAAACAACAACACGCGCGCATCGATCCTGATCTCCTGCGAGCGAGGCAGGAACGGAAAAGCGAGTTTGCCGAGCACGTTCATCAGCCACCAGGCGAGCGCGATGCCCATCGTGCCGCCGATCACTGATAGCAACAAGCCTTCGGTAAGAAACTGTTGGATTAACCTGCCGCGCCCGGCTCCGAGTGCGATGCGAATGCTGATCTCGCGACGTCGAACTGTGGCGCGCGCGAGTAGCAAGTTCGCTACGTTCGTGCACGCGATGAGGAGCACGAAGCCAACCGCGGCCATCATCATGATGAGGGGCGAGCGCACACTCGCGACCCACAGCTCTTCGATTTGCGTAAGCCGGATGCCGCGGCCGTTTTTGTATTGCTCTTCGAGTCGCTGTGCGATCGCGTTCATCTGCTCGCGTGCCTGTGCGAGAGTGACGCCTGACTTGAGACGACCGATCACGAGGTACTTGTGATCGCCTCGGTTCGTGCGGTCCTGCTCGGGAAAGACGAGTGGTGACCACATCTGCACGGTGCGATACAGCGACGAGAGCTCGCGCGGCATCACGCCGACGACGGTGTACTTCTGTCCGTTAACAGCGATCGTTTGATTGACGATATTCCGATCGGCGGCGAAGTTGCGCCGCCAGAGATCATCGCCGATCACGACGACTTGCTGCTGGCCGGGAACGTCTTCACCGGGAAGAAACGCGCGGCCGAGAACGGGTTTCACTCCGAGCACGTCGAAGTAGTTGGCGCTGACGCGAATGCCGGGAATGCGCTGTGGAGTCTCGCCGCCTTCGAGATTGAAGCTCGTGAACGAGTACGCCGACATGCCGGCGAAGACGGTGTTCTGATTTTTCCAGTCTTCGTAATACGGCACCGAGACGGAGCCGAAGCCGTCGGGCTTGAACGTTTCGGAAAGATCGACGAGCTGTTCTGATTCGGGAAACGGCAGTGGCTTGAGAAGCACGGCATTGACGGCTGAGAAGATCGCGGTGTTGGCGCCGATGCCGAGCGCGAGTGTGAGCGCGGCGATGACCGTAAAGCCCGGCCGCTTCGCCATCATTCGCACCGCGTAGCGTAGATCCTGGATGAAGTTTCTCATGCAATGGTCTCCCCTCTGCGTGACCTCTGCGTCCTCTGCGTCTCTGCGGTGATTATTTGACTACTCACCGCAGAGGCGCAGAGGACGCAGAGGTTGCGCAGAGATCATTTAACTTTCATCACAACGAACGTCAGATCATCGTAGAGCGACATGCCCGTGCACCACTCTTTCACACGCCGCGCCACCACGTCGCGAATCTGGTCCGCAGAGAGCGAGGCGATCGTCTTCAACGTGTCCATGATGCGGTTGGCGCCAAATTCTTCGCCGTCTTTGTTCAGCGCCTCGCTCAGTCCGTCCGTGTAAAGAAACAGCAGATCGTTCGCCTTCATCTGCACTGTCTCCTGCTCGTAAACGGCGTGCTCAAACGCACCGGCTACCAAACCGCCTGAAGTGAGCTGGCGCACTTCGAAATCCGCATCAGCCTGAAGATACATCGGCGGGTTGTGACCGGCATTCACATACGTGAGACATTGCGTCGCCTGATCGAACGTTGCATAGAAGAACGTGACGTAGTGTTCACCGTTTGTCGTGTTGAATAAAAGCTTGTTCAACTTACCGACGATTGACGACAACTCAGCCGCTGAGCTACTCGAGCCATTGCGTGCCGTCAGACTACGCAACGTCGCCTGCACGGTAGACATCAACAACGCCGCCGGCATTCCCTTGCCTGCCACGTCGGCGATCGCGAGTCCGAGCTGGCGGTTGTCGAAGTTAATGAAGTCGTAATAGTCACCACCCACACCGCGCGCGGGTTCGCAAAACCCCGCGACTTCCATCGCCACACCTTTGGGAGCGCCTGACGGAAGCAGTCGCTGTTGCACTTCGGCTGCAAGCGCGAGCTCGCGTCGCATGCGCTCCTGCGCGACCATGCGCTCGGTGAGTCGCGCGTTGTCGATGATCAGAGCAAGTTGCGCCGCGATCGACATCAGCAGCTCGCGATCGGCAACGGAGTATTGAAACCCACGGCTTCTTGGACCAAACGAGAGTATGCCGACGAGCTCGTTCTTTTGCCGGATCTGCACGAGGAGGGTTGACTTGAGCGTGCGCAATACTTCGTGTTCACTCGCGCGCTCTTCACGTGTTCCCGGCATGACTGAGTTGAGCGCCTGTGACCACGTCTCAATCTCGCGCGGCTCGATCAGCAGCGGTGTGGAAAGGTTCAGCAAACGTCGCACAACGAACGCGCGCTTACTCAACTGCAGTCGTTTATCTTCGAGATCGGTTTCCGCTGAACGTCCCTGCGCCGCCACTACACGTAAGTTGAAATTTTCACTCGCATCGTCGCGCACGAAAATCGCAGCGTTGCTGGCGTCGAGTGCGTTTCTCACTCGCTCGGCCACACGCTGGTAGAGTTGATCGATGCTGGTGATGTGTTGTGAGCCTTGTCCGAGATCGAAGAAGATCTTGCGCTCGTCGTAAGGCGCGGGCGCGTAGTAACTCTCGATCTTCGGGAACAGCCGGCGGCGCGCGATGACGTGAATCAGAATGAACACTGCCACGAGAAGCAGTGAGACCACCGCATCTGTGCGACGCCCGAACGTGTCGAGTGTTCTGAGACTTCTGCCTGAGAAGACAACGAAGTAGATCGCGATAAATAGCAGCAGCTCGACGGAATAGTAGATCCGTCTCAGAGTCAACCGTGCCTTACATTGTCGCCAGAGCCGTCGCGCGGCTTTGCGCTTCGGCATGTTCAGGCGCGGCAAGATCCTCATCAGATTCAGACTCCGGAAAGATTTTGGTCTCTCAATAGGAGAGACACCACCAGTCGCAGATATCTGGCAAGGTATTCAGAATTCGGTATCTCAGGAGTTAGTGAGACCTGAGCCTGGGATGTTGCAGCTAAATTTATGAAATTGTTTGAGATTTCAGCTCAACTGCGGTAAAAGTACATCCTGCTGATAACGGCCAGATCCACCATTTACGCCTGTTTGATCAGCGCAAACTTCCTCCTATTCCAAGCGGGTCAACGCCATGACGAGTGACAATCGCCCCAGCCCGATTCGATATCAGGGCGTGATGGTCTCCAGCACCTTCGAAGATTTAAGTGAACACCGGTCTGCATTGATCAAGGCCATCAAAGGCCACGGGCTTACCGATGTCGCGATGGAAAACGACTCGGCAAAGGCCGGTGTGGATCTCATCGATTCCTCGCTACAGATGGTTCGTGATAGCGCCGCGTATGTCGGGATTATCAGCCACAAGTATGGACAGATCCCCGAATGCCCAATACGAAATCCGAAGAATCTCTCGATCACTGAGCTCGAGTTCGATGAAGCGCAGAGACTGGATCGACCCATTCTCCTTTTCATCATGGGCGACGAGCATCCTGTGCTTCTGCGGAATGTCGAAACAGATGCGGCCAAGCGAGAGAAACTGAGTCACTTTCGTGAGCGTGCCAAGAAGATGACGCGCGACTCGCACGTGCATCGTATCTACGCGACGTTCGAAAGCCTTGAGCAGTTCCGGTCGAAGGCTATTCACGCTGTTGCAAATCTCCGCCGGTATCTTGACGAACAGCCGTCGGCGATTCAGGACCACTCAGTCAAAATCGTCGAAGCAGAACCTCAGACCATTCCGGCACCGCCGGCTTTCTACGCAGAGCCTCCTTACATTGGCTCGCACGAGTTTCTGGGACGCCGGGCAGAGCTTGATCGCCTGAATGATTGGGCTTCGCCCGCCGACTCGCATCCGATTATTTTATTTGAGGCCATCGGCGGAGCCGGCAAGAGTCTGCTCACATGGGAGTGGACGTCGAAGCACGCCCTCGAAGTGCGCGGTGATTGGGCCGGCCGGTTCTGGTATTCGTTTTATGAAAAGGGAGCGATCATGGCGGACTTTTGTCGTCATGCGCTCTCCTACATGACGGGCCAGCCGCTTCGTCACTTTCGGAAAATGAAAACGGTTCAACTCGGGGAAATGCTGCTTGGGCTTCTGCAAAAGCGGCCGTGGCTGCTGGTCCTCGATGGTCTGGAACGCATTCTGGTTGCCTATCACCGGTTTGATGCGGCTCAGCTTGTTGATGAGGAGGCTGGCACGACCGATGAGATCGCCCATCGCGATCCGTGCGCTGCAATAAGGCCAGAGGACGACGATCTGCTCAGAGCTCTGGCTGGTGCCTTACCTTCGAAGCTGATCCTGACGTCACGACTCATTCCACGTGTGTTGCTCAATTCGGCGAGTCAACCGATACCGGGAGTTCTTCGTGTGCCGCTGCCTGGTCTTCGGTCGCCTGACGCTGAAGCCCTCCTTCGCGCGTGTGGTGTCAGGGGCAACTCACAAGACATTCAGCATTACCTCAAGGAACATTGCGATTGTCATCCCCTCGTAACTGGAGTCCTGGCTGGTCTAATCAATGATTATCTTCCTGACCGCGGAAATTTCGATACGTGGGTTGAAGACGCAGCCTACGGAGGTCAACTCAATCTCGCCGCGTTGGATCTGGTTCAAAAACGGAACCATATTCTGCATACGGCGCTCGCGGCACTTCCGGAGAAGAGTCGTCAGCTTCTTTCTACTCTGGCGCTGATCTCCGAATCGGTGGACTATCAAACGCTCTCCGCTCTCAATCCGCACCTTCCACCTGAGCCGGAAGAAGTTGAACAGCCTCGGGATCCGGAGAGCGGCTGGCGCTGGAAAAGAATGTCCGATGAGCAGAAAGTCGAGGCGCGGAATGAGTATGAGATAGCGCTTCAGAGCCGGAAGGAATACGAACAAGCTATCGAGTCGCGGTTACAGTCTCCAGAGTTTCTCGCTGCTCCACAGGAGTTGACGAAAACCGTTCGCGATCTCGAGCGCCGCGGTTTATTACAATACGACGCACAAACTAAACGCCACGATCTACATCCGGTCGTGCGCGGTATTGCTGCTGGAGGGCTACGCCCCGAAGAACGTGAGCATTACGGGCAGCGTGTTGTTGATTACTTTTCAAGGCAAAGCCATAACCCTTATGAGCAGGCTGAAACGCTCGAGGATCTGCGCAACGCCCTTCAGGTTGTCCGAACGCTGCTGCAGATGGATCGCTACGAACAAGCCTACACTGCATACGCTGGTGACCTTGCTTTAGCTCTCCATGTTAACTTGCAAGCTTATGCAGAACAGTTATCTATTCTTCGTCTATTCTTTCCCAGAGGTTGGTCTAATGGTCCCGAACAAGTATCTGAAATAGCTGCGAAAGGTCTCGTAAACATAGCGGCCGCCAGTTTGGCAGACATTGGCGAGTCAGAGGAAGCCATTTCGCTCTACGGCACTTCGCTTCTGACTGACATACGGCTAAAGAGTTGGTTTTCTGTAAGACAAACTCTTCATAACCTCTCTATAGTGTTTTCCAATCTCAACCGCTTCGCGAGACAGGAACGCTGCGATACTCTGGGTCTGGATATTGCTACGCTTATGGATAATCAAAGCGAGATCTTCCAGGCTCAACTACGTCGCTTCGACCAACTTGTGTATACAGGCCAATGGGAACAAGCTGAAGCTATCTGGCAACTGTTGGATCCGATGGGCCGCGATTGGCCGCGCACGAATTACATTCCGGGAGATGCGGAATTTTCTTATACCTGGTTCAGTTTTTATAGGGGTACTTTGACAGAGACTCAACTCACGATAACTGAAAAAGTGGCCCGATCGGCAAGACATCGGGCGGTCATTCAGCAGGTATACCAGGTACGAGGCAGGTGGGGTATGGAGCGGAATCAGTGGGAACTCGCCAACGATAGTTTCCACGAAGCGGTGCGGATGGCGCATGAAGTTGGACAGAGAGATACGATATCCGAGGTCTACCTTACACTCGCGAAGTTTTACCTTAACCAGCTATCAGATCCTCGTCATGAAGCCGAGCAACTTGCGGCAGCGCCAAGTCTCAATCACCAGGCCCTTGCCGAACTGTGGTTTGCTATTGGTGATCAGGGAGAAGCGAAGAAGCATGCGCTCGAAGCCTACAAGGAAGCCTGGGCGGATGGGGAGCCCTACGTCCGCCGCTACGAATTGAACAAAGCTCGTGCGCTTCTCGAACAACTCGGCGCACCAATTCCTGATTTGCCTCCGTATGATCCCGCCAAAGATGAAAAACTGCCCTGGGAAGACGAGTTGGTAGCTGCGGTCGAACAACTCCGCGCCGATACGGAGGCCAAAAAGCGCGCAGACCAGACAAATGGTGCCGATGAATAACGTCCGAACTTGAATTACCGAGAGATGTAATTGGATCACACGCACGGGGGTGGCCACAGAGGGCCACCCCTACAGTTGCTACTTCCCGATCAAATTCTTCGATCAACATCGGCAAGGCTCTGCGAGATTTTGATTTTCTAAACACAACTGTAGGGGTGGCCCTCCGTGGCCACCCCGTGCGTGGCTTCTATTACTCATCATCAGTGGCGTTTTTGTCGTGGTGGTTCTTATCACCGTACCCGTGACGCCCACCGCAAACCGGACACGCCGTCGCGACCTCGGTGTTATCGACACGATGTTGCACCGGCGTCACGGTTCGCAGGTACGCGAAGATCGCCTTCAGATCGTCGTCGGTCATGTTTCTGAAGTAGCCCCACGGCATGATCGAGCTCAACTTCCGCGCGCCAACCTGGCCCGTGCGCAACGTCTTCACAAACAGCGCTTCGTCGTAATAAGAAATTCCCGACGCATCAGGCGTGATGTTCGCGCTGTTTACTTCACCCCACGGTCCAGTGAATTTCAGGCCACCGCCAAACGCGAGCTGGGTGATGGGCTGTCCCTGCTTCATCGGCGTGTGACACATCATGCAGTTTCCCAAGGTCACGAGATACTTGCCACGCGCGATCGGATCCGACATGTCAGGTCCGGCGACAGCCGCCGTGATCGGCTCGTGCGGCGGCAGACTTCCTTTCACAACGTCGGGCAACACGGTTTTGGGCAACACGTTTCGCACGGGGGCGATCGAACGTACGTAGACGATCACCGACGCGAGATCTTCATCCGACATCTGTCGGAAATTCATGTAAGGCATCATCGGGAAGAGTCGCCGTCCATCGTGACCGATACCTTCGCGAATCGCGCGTGCAAGCTGTTCGTCAGTCCAACTGCCGGCGCCGGTCTCGACATCAGGCGAGATGTTCGGCGCGACCAGCCATTGCATTCCGGCTTCGACGAAGATCGTTCCGCCTGCCTTTCGGCCCTGTTTCGGCTGCGCGCCGGGATTTTGCCAATCGACTTCCGAGTGACACTGAAAACAGTGTGCCAGTCCTTCGACGATGTAACGACCGCGCTCGAGTCGCGCTGCGGTCGGCGCAAAACTCAGACGATTCGTTGCTGTGCCGGGCTTTCTTCGTGAGCTGTAACCGATTGAAATAACGATACCTGCGAGGACGATGACGATGAATAATAGCTTGATGGCTTGTTTGTGCCGTTCCATGATCTTGTCTCCTACCTCTCTATAGCGAAATTTCGAGGTAAAAAGGCGCAAAAGAAACACGGCTGATGTAAACTGGTGCCGGTTCAGCTTTTTGTACTTCTTTGTGGCAAATCTAAAAGACTCCAACAAACAAATCGGCCTCAGCGCTCAGGTTGAAACTCAGGCGGTAGCGGGTGAGACAAGCCCCGTGATTGGCGAGGCAACGGAAGACTTCACAACGAAAAAAGTTGACGAAGGCACCGGACGTTCCGCGTTGATGGTCGGGGCCGGGATCCTGATCAGCCGCATCATCGGCGTCATTCGTCAACGAGTCTTCGCACACTATCTCGGCACTTCCGACGCTGCGGGCGCGTTCAGTGCCGCGTTCAGAATTCCAAACTTCCTGCAGAACGTCTTTGGCGAAGGCGCGCTTTCCGCTTCGTTCATTCCGGTCTACGCCAAGCTGCTGGCAGGCCACGACGAGAAAGAAGCGAGTCGCGTTGCGAACGCGGTGCTCACCCTCCTCGTGCTTGTCACGTCGGTGATCGTCCTCATCGGTGTTTTGACCACGCCTTACTTTGTCAATCTCTTCGCATACAGTTTCGATCCCGCGACTAAGCAACTGACGATTCGCCTGGTTCAGATCCTGTTTCCGGGTGCGGGCTTGCTCGTGTTGTCAGCGTGGTGTTTGGGTGTGCTGAACAGTCATCGCCGCTTCTTTCTTTCTTACACAGCGCCGGTCGCGTGGAACCTCGCGATTATCACGACACTAATCGTGTTTGGTGGCGGTGAAGATCAGGCGCGGCTGGCAGTGATGGTGGCGTGGGGCTCGGTCGTTGGCAGCGTGTTGCAGATCGCGGTGCAGCTCCCGACCGTGTTGAAGGTGCTGAGGTCATTTGGGCCAGTGCTGGATACTGTCGATATCAACGTACGGAAAGTGTTGACGAACTTTCTTCCGGTGTTTGTTAGTCGCGGCGTGGTCCAGATCTCTGCGTTTGTCGATGCGATGCTCGCGGGACTCATCAGCTCGCAGGCTGTCGCGGCTTTGACGTACGCGCAGAGTCTCTACACGTTGCCGGTGAGTCTGTTTGGAATGTCAGTCTCGGCGGCTGAGCTGCCGGCGATGTCGGGCACGTTGGGAACGAAGGACGAGGTTGCAGTTAAGCTGCGCCGCCGGCTTGATGCAGGTCTACAGCGCATCTCGTTCTTCATCGTGCCGTCTGCGATGGCGATGTTTGTGTTTGGCGACGTGATGACGGGCGCGCTGTACCAGACCGGTGAGTTCAAGCGTGCGGATTCGGTTTACGTTTGGGGCATTCTCGCCGGATCGACAATCGGGCTGCTCGCGTCCACGCACGGACGGCTTTACTCGTCGACTTACTACGCGCTGCACGACACGCGCACGCCGCTTTGGTACGCGACTACACGCGTGTTTCTCACAACCGTTCTCGGTTACATCTGCGCGATCATGTTGCCGCCCAAGCTCGGGCTCGATCCGAAGTGGGGCGTGGCGGGATTGACTGCGTCCGCGGGTGTCGCAGGATGGATTGAGTATTTGTTATTGCGACGTTCTATGAACTCGAGGATTGGGCGAACGGGAGTTCGTGCTGTTTATCTGTTCAAGCTGTGGGGTGCGGCGGCGGTCGCGGCGGTGGTTGGTTTCGGTCTTAAGATGATTCTGCCTCCGATGCACGCGATTCCATTGGCAATCCTCGTACTTGGAACCTACGGCGTTCTCTATTTCGTGATCGGCGCTGCCCTCAGCATCCCCGAAGCCCGCGACATCCTGAAAAAGTTGAGGTTGTTATAGACAGGATTTACAAGATTTTTCATGATTAATCCTGAAAATCTTGTAAATCCTGTCCACAATTACCTACCGACTGCGGCGCTCAAAGAGCAGTGTATCCCGCCATACGCCGTTGAGCATTGCTATGCGCTCACGCCGCCCGACTTCACGAAATCCACAGCGCAAATGCAACTGTACGCTCGCCGTGTTCTCCGGAAAGATCGACGCCTGCAGCGTCCAGATACCATTTCTCTCCGATTCATCAATCAACGCTTTAAGCAACGCGTGGCCGATTCCCTGCCCGCGTGCGGCTTCACTCACGTACACCGTCACTTCAGCAACGCCACGATAAGCGTATCGCTTCGAAACCGGACTGAGCGCGGCCCAGCCAAGGACTATCTCTCCGTCACGCATCACCAAACGCGCAAACTCGAGATGTCCTTCATCCCACTTCTCCCACGAAGGCGCGTCCGTTTCAAACGTGCTGTGCCCACTCCGAATACCTTCGAGATAGATCGCGCGGACCTGCTCCCAGTCGCTCGCGTTCATCTGATCGATATTCACGGTCGAGAGACTACGGGATCGAACTTTGTATCGTCTAGTGGCACGTTCTGTTTTATCTCATCGACCTTGCGTCCCCAAACGCGGCCGGGGAAAGACCAGTGGATCAGGAAAGGTTGTTTGACACCGTCAACGTCACGGTAGTCTTCGTAATCTGTTTGCAGCGGCAGCTTGCCGAGAGGTGTGTCTGACTCCGTGTAGCGTCGCACGAGTAGTCCTGTTTTGACGTCGAAGAAAAGTTTCTCGACGGGACCTTCAGCAGGCTTCGCCTGGATGACGTAAGCGTCAGCGTCACGCACAGAAGTTTTACCGAGCACAGTAAGGCTCGCATAAAGCTGTTCGGTCTTGAGCTCTTTGTTGAAAACAGCGTCGCGCTTGATCTGGACCACGAGCTGATCGGGCAGCGCTGTTGCTCCTTCACGACTGCTGTGTCCCCAGGCAACTGTGCCATTGAAGCCGTTGCTGAAAACTACTTGCGGGTAGCTCGTAATGGTTAACAGTTTGTCAGGCGCTTTTTGATGGACCTCTTCGGGAACGAGCACGCCATCAGCGCCGATACGCGAGCCTTTGGCAATACGAGTGTTGATTTTGCTGAGTGCATCGGCGCCGCCAAGCGCCTGCACGTAGCGGTCGAGGATCTGTTTCACTGACGGAAGTGTCTCAGGCGCCGGTGCTGGAGGGGTTGGCGCCCAGAGATTCTGGCCGACGGCGGGAACTGAAACTGGTGTTGGCTTGCCACGGTGACAGGTATAGCAGCTCACGGCCTGCTGGCCGTTGAAGCTGCCTTTATTGATATCGAGGACCATCTGGATCATGCGCCGGGCCGCGAGTTTTGTGGGTTTGTCGTCCTTATCGAATTGATTGGGGACGTGGCAATAGCTGCAACGCACACCCAGAGCACCGGAAATAAAAGCCATCGTCGGTTCGAGCTGTGTGGCGGGCAGGTCCTTGAATATCTGGATGTTCTTGAAGCGCTGTTGCGCGTGGGATGTAGTGATAGTGAAAGTCAGAAGGAAGATTAAGATGAGTGAACGCATCGAACGGCTCCTTTGATTTACATGTCAATCTTGTAAGCCCTGTGAACGACTGGCTCGGAACTCGGTACACACATCACGAAGTCCAGCGAATCACTATGAAACGTGACTTCACCATAAAACCACTTCACGAAGAAATTTGTTTCCGACGTTGGAAACAACTCCACCTTCTGCCCGAAGCACTCGATCGTTAACCTTCCACCCTCATTCCGCACAATCATTTCGAGGTCGGGCCGTGCCTCGTCGCGATACCTGCCCACGTACTCGTCGTAAATACGCGCATCAACTTCAACCACGTCCCTGAGACACTTCTCCAACATCACGTGCGTAAACATCAACGTAAATCCGAGTTTCTCATTGAGCGCACGAATCGCCACCTGCTCGGGCTGGTTGAACGATTGAATGATCTTGTAGCCATGTGATTGAGCGTAGAGAATCTCATTGGTCTGCAGCGCTGTGGCTAAGCCATACGAACGATACTCACGCTTCACCCCCGTAAAGCCCTGCTTCAGTCCACCAGGGACAGCCTCAAACAAACTCACATCCGCAACACCAACGTATTCATCACCACGCCGGGCAATGAAATAAGCCTCCGGCAACACGTAAGGCATCTCGAGCCACAGCAGCGCTTCACGCGCGTTGTACGCGGGCGGCGCCAGGGAACCGCGCCCCGGGTCGTCCTGACGGAGAAGCGTTGTGAGCTCGTAGAGCTTCTCGACACAACGCGGATCTCGCTGGCGTTCCTCCGCAAACGTCGTAATCGTGATGCCCTGCTCTTCAATTCGCTTCAGCACCGGCAGGAATGTCGAAACATCCGCGTCACCAACGTTCAAACGCAAATCATGCACCCGCGAAACCTCTTCAAACCCACGACTCTCGAGAAGGTCTAAAAGCCCGTTCTCAGACGCATACTGCCGGCACGAAACAGTGATCGCTTTCGCCTCCACCAGGTCACGCATCAATCGATCGAGCAACAACGAGCCCGCGCCACGCTTGAGCCACTCGGGATCGCTCAACAGAAGCAATCGATACTTCGGTAAGTAAACCGTTTGCTCGACCGCGCCATACGCGATGATCTGTTTGGTCCGTTCGTTCTCGACCACATACTGCCGCCGGAAATAACGCGACTCATCAAACTTCTCACGACGCTTGACCCAGTATTCGTAACCTGGCGCATCAGTACCGGCCCGAGCTGAGGCAATGGCGCTGACCGTGGGCCAGTCCGGATCGTGAAAGGGTCGCAGCTTCGTATCCAATTCGTTTGCAAACTTCGTATCGCGTGACGGGCGCTGCTGCTGCAAGTCGCCCTTAAATAACTCGACGACGCTGCTCTTCAGCCGTTGCCGCGCTGAATACAAACGCTTGTTGACGGTCGAGACCGGCACTTCGAGAAACTCACCGATGTCAGCCTGTGTGTACCCGTCAACGTAAAAGAGTGTCGTCACCAGTCGCTCGTTCTCGGGCAATGCGTTGATGGCCTGCAAGACTTTCGTTACGAGGTCGCGTCTTTCCGCGAACGAATGTGGCCCGGGATCGTCTGTTGACTTATCGACCCCAGCGTCGAGTGGCAGAAGCTGCAAGCGCTTGCAACGCGTCAACCGACTGCACTGCGTCAGGACGATGCGTTTGAACCAACCGGGAAATGCCACCGGCTCGCGCAGTTGCGCGAGCTTCTGCCATGCGGCGACGAATGCTTCCTGCGCTGTGTCCTGCGCGAGATAGGCGTCGCCCAGCACAGCAAACGCACAGGCGAACGCCATGTCCTGAAAGCGGATCACAAGCTCGCCAAAAGCTTCGCGTCGAGCCTCTGGAGCGTTATTCGGATCAGCCGCGCGGCGAACGATATCGACTACTTCTTTCACTTGAAGCTCGCTTCTACTAATAAGAGCCAAAATTGGCAATCAAGCTTACCAGTTGGTATAAGATGGGCCGCTAAAATATCCACGAGAGGAAAACACTTGACCAATCTTAACTCGATCAAATCGGTTTACGAGGCGTTTGCCACCGGAGACATTCCGACAGTGCTCGGAGCTTTAAGCCCCGACATCGCCTGGACCGAAGCTGAAGGCTTTCCTTACGGCGGCACCTATCATGGCCCGCGAGGCGTGCTCGAAGGCGTGTTCATGCGACTCGGTTCCGAGTGGGAAGGATTCGCCGCCGTGCCCGACGAATTCATCGACGGCGGCGACACGGTGGTCGTGTTAGGCAAGTACAGCGGCAAGTACAAAGCGACGGGCAAGAGCTTTCAGGCAAACTTCGCGCACGTCTGGAAAATGCAGGACGGAAAAGCGGCCCAGTTTATCCAGTACGTCGACACGCTCCTGGTCCACCGGGCCGTGCAGTAATCCGTAAACAATCCGTGTAATCCGTGCCTAATATTGTCTAGCCTCTTGGCGCGATGGCCGTATTCTGGAACGCCGCGATCACCCAACCCTGCTTCTCTTTCGTCATCGTTAACGTCAGTATCGCGCCCTGGTTCGGCTCGTTCGCCGGGCCTGTTCGATGTCCCTCAACGTGCACGACCGCAACGTCAGCTCGCAGGAACCGAATCTGTTTCACTACGAGCGTCAGGTTCGTGTCCTTGTAAATCGTGTCGAAGATCCGCTGGTGCCCACTCTCGATCGCGGCGCGTCCCTTCAGATAATTGCCATTGATGACCACGTAATCAGCATCCTCGGCGAACGGTTTTGCGAAGACTGTGCCGCTCTTCGTGTTCCAGCCCGTCTCCATCTGCTTCACGCTCTCACGTATCGCGGCTTCGTCCGCGGCGCGGCCATCCTGTGCCGGCTGCATCGTCTGCCCTGAAAATCCCAACATCAACAACGTCACAAATACTAATGTTTTCATACCGTCCTCCTAAGATTTGAACCTCTGCCACCCCTGAAAGCGACGTTTGGAAAGAAAAGCGGCCACCAAGAGGCCGCCGATGGTAAAATTCGCGGCCATCGATGCCCACACTCTCGCCGCAGGAAGTCACTCAACTGCTCGCCGATTGGGGCAAAGGCGATCGGTCGGCACTCGATAAGCTTTTCCCGCTCGTACAGTCGGAGCTCCGCCGCATCGCGCAACGGCAGATGAGCCAGGAGCGACCCGGTCACACGTTGCAGGCCACCGCGCTCGTCAACGAGGCTTACCTGAGACTGGCCGGTCAGCAGGGTTTCGACTGGCACAACCGCGCGCACTTCTTCGCCGTCTGTGCGCAGGTGATGCGACACATCCTGATCGATCACGCTCGCGCGCACGCACGTGACAAACGCGGTGGCGGTGCGATTCAGGTCTCGTTGAATGAAGCGCTCCTCGTCACGGAAGATCAGGCGGCCCACTTCATCGCTTTGGACGAAGCGCTGCGTGTGCTGGAAGGTCTCGATGCGCAGAAGGGCAAGATCATCGAGTTACGTTACTTCGGCGGTTTGAGTGTGGAGGAAGCAGGGGAAGTTTTGCACATCTCTCCGCGGACCGTGCGGCGCGAGTGGCAACGAGCGAAGGCGTGGCTCTATCGCATGATGACTGAAGGTATCGAAGATGAAACCCGACCGCTGGCAAAAAGTCGATGAGCTCTTCGCAGCCGCGCTCGAGCGTGAGCCCAAGAGTCGCGCCGCATTTCTCGACGAGGTTTGCGGTAGCGATAAAGATCTGCGACGCGAAGTCGAGAAGATGCTCGACATCGACAACCAGGCACAGGACTTCATCAAGACCGACGTTTTCGATTTCGCGGCGCGTTTGATTACGCAACCGAGCCCGCCGCCGTCTAAAAAGTCTCTCTCGATTTCGCATTCGATCGACGACGCGCGCTTTGTTCCCGGCGACATTCTTTCCGAACGTTATCGCATCGTCGGACTACTCGGTCGCGGCGGCATGGGCGAGGTCTATCGCGCCGACGATCTCAAACTCAAACAACCTGTCGCGCTCAAGTTTCTTCCTGCTTCACTAAACACTGACGGCGCCGCACTCGCGCGCTTTTATAAAGAAGTCAGCGTCGCGCGGCAGATCTCGCATCGTCATGTGTGTCGTGTTTACGACGTCGCCGAATACCAGGGCGAACACTTTCTCTCGATGGAATTTGTGCGCGGCGAAGAACTGTCGTCGTTGCTCAAACGCATCGGCCGCGTGCCGCAGGACAAAGCGGTGGAAGTTGCGCGCCAGCTTTGCGCCGGACTCGCAGCCGTGCACGAGCGCGGTGTGCTTCATCGCGATCTGAAACCCGCAAACATCATGCTCGACGAGCAGGGCGAGGTGCGCATCACCGACTTCGGCATCGCCGCACTCGCGAGTGAAGATCCGCGTGAGATGTCGGGGACGCCAGCGTACATGTCTCCTGAACAACTCGACGGCCGCGAGTTAACAGTCAGAAGCGACATCTACTCACTCGGGCTCGTACTCTACGAGCTCTTCACCGGCAAGAGAGCGTTTGCAGCAACGAGCCTGCCCGAGTTGCTGCGTTTGCGACGCAGCGACACGACTCCCACCAGTCCCGCTGAACACGTACCGGAGCTCGATCCCCTCATCGAGCGTGTGATCTTCCGCTGTCTCGAAAGAGATCCGGCGAAACGTCCTGCGTCAGCATTGCAAGTCGCGGCCGCTTTGCCCGGCGGCGATCCACTCGCGGCTGCGCTTGCAGCAGGCGAAACACCGTCACCCGAGATGGTTGCGGCAGCGCCGAAGCAAGGCGCATTGAAACCGGCGGTCGCTGTCTCGTTGCTCGCGTCAGTGATCGTGTTGCTCGGCACGCTTTGTTTTCTCTCACGCTACACCGCGTTGTACCGGATAACTCCTCTCAACAAGTCGCCGGAAGTGTTACGCGATCGCGCTGCTGAGCTCGTCAGGAAGTTTGGCTACACGACACCCGCCGCTGATTCTACTTACGGCATGGGCTTCGATGAGGATTACCTCGAATACATCCACGACAACGATCAATCCCGCTCGCGATGGACGAGACTGAGTAGCGGCCAGCCGGCAGCAATCTATTTCTGGTATCGACAGAGCCCGCGTCCATTCTCCATGAGTGCCGATGGCGACGTTAACGAAGAGTACCCACCGCGCGATTTTCCCGGAATGACTACCCTCACGCTCGATACACTCGGACGGCTGCGTTCTTTCTACGCCGTACCGCCGGCGCGGAGTGCAGGTGTTGATACGACGACACCTGACTGGTCAACGCTCTTCGCTGAAAGTGGATTGGACCAGACGAAGTTTCAAACAGTTCCTCCAACTTGGACCCCACCACACGAAACGACCTCGCGCGCGGCCTGGGAAGGCTCATATCCCGATCAGCCGGACTCTAAAATTCACATCGAAGCGGGCGCCTTCGAAGGCAAGCCTGTTTACTTCGAGATCTTCGACGCGTGGGACCAGCCACGCGAAGCGCAGGCTTCCGTCGCCCGCTTCCGGCAACGCGCATTGCTCGTTTTGCTGCTTGTGATCTTCATCACAGTATTCGCCGGTAGTGCGCTGCTGGCGCTGCGAAATGTAAAACTCGGGCGCGGTGATCGCAAGGGCGCGTTTCGTCTCGCTGCTTTTCTGTTGATCGTGTTCTTTCTGCGCTGGCTCTTCACGTCGCATCATGTGGCGACGGAGGCCGAGGCATTCAACTTCATCGCCGGCGTGCAGCGGATTTTGTTCTGGACGTTCTTCTTCTGGGTGGTCTATCTCGCGTTTGAGCCGTTTGTGCGACGACGCTGGCCAGGCCGGATCGTATCGTGGAGTCGTGTGCTGGCTGGCGGTTTTCGTGACCCGTTGGTTGGGCGCGACATATTGATCGGCGCAGTGTTTGGTCTGGGAATCATTCTCTCGAACTTCTATCTCGCCGGACTAGTGCCGCAATGGTTTGGTTACCCGCCCGCGATTCCGTGGTTCGACTTTCCCGCGACGCAACTGCTCGGCCTTCGCTCATTTGCTTTCGGGATTACACAACAGATCTTCGCGTGTCTTTTCCAGTCGTTCATACTACTGTTCGTTCTGCTGTTGCTTTACATCATCCTTCGTCGCGAACGACTCGCAGCGGTAGCGGTGTGGTTGATCGGCAGCGTCGCTATGAGCCTGACACACGAGACGGCTCTTGGCGTGCCGTTCTCATGCGTCGCGTCGTTTCTCGTAGTATGGGTGCTTTATCGTTACGGCTTGCTGGCGCTCATCTCCGCGATCTTCTTTTTGCACCTGGTGATCTTTTTTCCGATCACGTCTGACTTCTCAGCGTGGTACGCAGCCGACTTCGTGCTCGCGTTGCTTATCTCACTCGCACTCGCCGGCTACAGCTTCTACATCGCACTCGCCGGCCAACCACTCTTCCGCGGCACCTTGCCTGACGACTAATCCGTGTAATCCGTGGCTGATATTACTTTCGCTGTATGACGCCTGAGTCGATCGTCTCGCCCGTTCTCGAAATCGCCTGGAAGTACAACTCATTCCCCGCCACTTCAAACAACATGAAGTGCAAGTCGCGATCGTACGACTTCTCCGTGATACCTGATTGCGTATCGATATCACCAGTGCGCAGCTTCCCGCCTGCACCAGACACAAAATAGTAAATCCCCTTCTGCGGCTTGATTCTCTCGTAGACGTGATCGTGTCCGGTCAACACTACATCGACGCCGTACTTCAAAAAGATCGGCTCGACAACTTCCCGCAATTGCCCATCCGAGCCATGCTTCTTCGCAGACGAATACGGCGGATGATGGAAGAACATTATTTTCCACTCCGCAGTCTCGCGGCCCAATTCATCTTCGAGCCACTGCACCTGCTTCTTGTCCATGTAGTTGCTGTTGAGTGAGTAGAAAGCAATTTTACCTTTAGTGAACCGGTAGTATTCTTTGCCATTCATGTTGAAGTTCTCGTAGTTGGTCTGCAACGCCTGGTCGTGATTTCCGAGAGTCGCATAGAACTTCACTTTCTGATCGAGCAGCGCTTTGTAAGGCTCGGCAAACTTCTTCTGAAAATCCTGCGGCGCCTCGCCACCGTACATGTTGTCGCCCATCATCAAGACGAAATCGAACGGGAAGAGGGCGTGATATTTGATCATCATGTCGCCAACGTCTCGCTGTTGCTCTGTGCCGGAACCGGTGTCGCCAATCACTGCAAACTTCACCGAGCCTTCTTTCATTGGCAACGTGAGTTTGAGTGGTCCACTCGAGTGGTCATTCAGTTTTTGTGCGGGTGCCGGGGTGAAAAGAATCGCACTGATTAAAAGTACAAACAGCAAATGATGGGTCTTTCGCATGTCTCTCACTCCTTGATCTATGGCAGCGCATCAGGCATGAAATCGATGATCACGTCGCTCTCGCGATCGACGAGCAGCATGTTTCTTCCGACGAACCGGTAACGAAGCTCTTTCGGCAACTGCGGCAGCTTTGTTAAAAGTGTCGCCGGCATTTCGGAGAACTCAGCCGAGTGTGGATATGGGTAGTTCACCCGCATCACCACGCTCTTTGTTTCCATCTCGAATATCTTCTCGCGCAGCTCTTGCCGATCCTTGCCCTGGAATTCAGTTTTTAGCGTACGGCGAATGTAGTCTGCTGTTGCAGGCAGGAAGAATTCGCCACGCTTCGCATTCGGACGCGCGGTTCTGAGCGAAAGCTCGAGCGCGGTTCTGTAAGCCTGAATCTGTTCCGGTGTGCTGTCCTTCGAAAGCTTGGGCGCGTTCTCGCGCACCTTGTTGCGCAGCGCGATGTAATCCTTCAGTTGTTTCTCGAAAGTGTCGATCGCGGCTTTATCAGCAGGCGAGACTACGACGGGTTCAGCGAGGGCCGCGTTCTGCGTCTTCTGCGCAAGGGCGAGGCTGGCTCCCCACACGATTGAAGACAACAATACTGCCAAACAAACGTATTTTTGCTTCTTCATGCCTAGTGGAAAAAGCAAAGAAAATGCCTCATCTGATCCGCGTTAATCCGCGTAAATCCGCGGCTTAAACTGCTCTGAATTAGTTCAATTGTATGATCTTCATTCAGGATTGAGCTTCTTGAGTTGCTGAACAGCGTTGGTGTTTTTAGGGTCGAGTTCAAGTGAGCGTTTGTAGTTCTTGATGGCGAGCTCGCGATTACCGTTGACAGCGTATGCTTCAGCAACGCTGTCGTAAACGTTCGCGCTGTTTGGATAAAGAAACACGTTGAGCTTGAAGATCTCGAGGGCTTCCTTCGGCTTGCCGCCGCCGTTCAACATGCGGTAGGCCCAGTCGTTGAGATCGTTCTCGAGCGGTTGGAATTGCAGGTCTTTGCGTTTGAGTTGTTGGTAGAGCTCGATCGCGTGTTCGTAACCACGCTGTCGCAACTCCATGCGCAGCGCGGTCACGGGATCAGAGGCTGCAATCTCAGGCTTGTAATAACCCGCCAGCTCATCGATGAACTCTTCCGGAAACGCTCCCACGAGATTCGTGAGCACAATCACCGCGAGATCATCTTCAGGATAGACGAAGAACGCCGCACGACTGCCGCCGGTCGCCGCCACTGCTCGATGCTTCACGCGCGGCTTCGCCATCCAGCCGACGGCCCAGAGCGTCGGCTGGCCGTTGTTGTAAGAACCCGCAGTCCAGAGTGTTTCGAGTGCCGCTTTGGTTTTCAGCAATTTCCCATGCTGCAACGCGATGATCCAGCGCGCCAGATCTTCGGCGGTGCTGTTCATCCCTGAAGCAGTGCGTCGAAACGGTGGAAACTCGGCGTAGTCTTCAACGAGCTTCTCTTTGACGTAACGATAAGTCGGTGTCGCGTCGCCGAAGCCGGTGCTTTGCATACCTGCGATCTGAAACTGTCGTTGCTTGAAAACTTCCGCGATCGGTTTACGCGTAAGTTTCTCGATAACTTTTCCGAGCAGGTAATAGTTAGTCTGGTTATAGCTGAACCGCTCTCCGGGAGGAGAATTCACCGGCATCGATTTGAGTTTGGTCCAGATCTGCTCTTCAGACGTGCCACTCGGCAATCCATACGTCACCGGATCAAGTAGATTAAGAATATTCGGCAGCCCCGAGACGTGCGTTAACAGTTGCCGTATCGTGATCTGCTGCCACGCTAACGGTAACCCATCCAGATACCGCGACACCGGCGCCGCCAGCTCAACCTTCCCCTCCTCCACCAACTGCATAACCGCCACACCCGTAAACGCCTTCGTGCACGAATAAATCGGAAACACAGTTCTCTTCGTGACGGTACCGAACGCCTTGCTCAGCACCATCTTCCCATCCCTCACCACCGCCACCTGAACCCCGGGAACCCTCCGCTCCCGCATCTCGCGCTGGATCAGGTTGTCGACAGTTTGAGCGAACGATGGCTGCTGCAAGCCTAGAACAATAGAAAATATAACCAATAGACGCATTGTTGTTTTGGAAGCAACTGTAGGGGCGGCCCTCCCTTCAAAAAACCGGGCCGGCACTGATGTCGTAGTCGATGTCGCTGCTCGTGGCGCCCAAGCCGTCTCGTTCTTTTGCGAGTTGTTGCAGGACGTCCGTGAGGATCTGCAGATTTAACGGCTTCGTCAAGTGTGAATAGAAGCCGGCGGCGCGGGCGCGGGCGATGTCGGCGCTGCGGCCGAAGCCGGTGATGGCGATGACGGGGACGTTTTGTCGCCCGTCGATCTTTCGCAAGCGCTGCAGGAACTCAAATCCATCCATCTCCGGCATCGAGATGTCCGAGAGAATCACATCAAACTCGTTCTCAGCCACAATGCGCAGCGCGTCGGCACCATTCGTCGCCGTCATCACGTTCGCACCCGCAACTTTCAACAGCTCTCGAAGCATCGCAATCGTATCTTCAGAATCATCCACGATCAGAAAATTCGTTTGCGCAAAGACGTTCAGCTCGACCGGACGCGGCGAAGCCACTGTGGATCCCAACCGCGCCGTCTCACGCAACAACGGCAGTCGCACCGTGAAGCGCGCGCCCTTGTTTGGACCATCAGACTCAGCGCTGATCTTTCCACCGTGAAGCTGCACGAGTTGATGCACGAGCGCGAGACCGATTCCCATTCCGCCATGTCGCCGTCGATTGCTGCCATCAGCCTGCCGAAACATTTCAAACACGTGCGGCAGAAAACTCGCATCGATTCCCTGCCCCGTATCCGTCACCACAAACACGGCGTTTTCGTTTTCATTACTCAACCGGATCTCGATGCTGCCGCCCGCATGCGTAAACTTCACGGCATTGTTCAATAAATTCCACGCGATCTGCTGCAACCGCAAACGATCGCCTTCGACCAGCAAAAGCTGATCGCCAACGTTCACACGAATATCGATGCCCTTCGCGGCAGCGTCCGCGCGAACAGTCTCGACCGCATTATCGATAATCGCCGGCAGCGACACCGTCTCCTGGTTCAGAGAAATCTTCCCGCGCTGCAATCGCGACAGATCCAGCAGATCGTTGATCAACTGCGACTGCGATTGCGCATTTCGTCTGAGCGCTTCACCCATCTGGACCAGACGCGGCGACTCCTCGATCTCACGCATCCGCAACAACAACTCCGAGTAACCGAGTATCACATTCAACGGATTGCGCAGCTCGTGCGAGAGCGTCGCCAGAAACTCATCCTTGAGCTGGTTTGCCTTCTCCGCCGCGTCGCGCGCTTCCTGCACGCTCGTCAGCAAACGCTCACGTTCCGCTTCGGCGCGCAGCTTCTCGATCGCCGTCCACGTGCGCTCGGCAACAGTGTGCAGGAGGGACAATTCTTCTTTCGTCCATTGCCGCGGCTGATCGTCACTGCTCCAAAGCGAAGCCACCCACTTTCCTTCACGCATCAACGGCACCGCGATATAAGCGCGCTCGCCATTCGGCTCGTAAATGCGATCGTAATCGGCTGCCGTGCGCTGATCAGTTTTCGAATCGTAGTTGACGACAGTCTTGCCTAGTTGCATGTCGCGCGTCGTGATGCTGCTGTACTCGGAGATACGATGTTCGCCTGCGACTGATTCCGCGCCGTCCGTGTAGTCGCGGTGAACAATCTCGAGATCGCGCTCAACGTCAGTCTCATTGAACAAACACCGCCGCACCTTCAAATGACTCCCCAAAGTTTCCGCAACCGCGTACGACAACTCGTACGGATCCTGGATCGTGCGTATCAACTCACTCACACGCACGAGCACGTCGAGCCGGTTCTCAGCGCGTCGCTGCTCGTCGATGTCCTGGACGACGACGATCACGCCGCTCAGCTCATCCGCCTGATCACGAAACGGAACGCTGAGCACGCGCGTCCAGATCTGCTTCCCATTCGCGCCGGTGTAAAGCATTTCGCAACCAGGACTCACTGACTCGCCTCGCAGTGCGCGAGCGCTGGGCCACTCGGACGGGTCGAGTGGACGGCCCTCCTCGTCCCACGCACGCCAACGCGCAGCATAGGCAGGATCGAGTGATGAGAGTCGCTCGCCAACGAAGTTATTGAGCAGTGAGTTACGGATCAGAAAACGTCCTTCGCGATCGGTGAGTCCGATGCCCACCGGGAGCTGTTCGAGGAGGGCTGCCAGACGCGCTTCACTGTCGCGCAGTGCTAATTCGGCGACGCGTCTTTCTCTATCGGTGCGATTGAGTGATAACGCAGTCAACCAAATCAACACGGCAAGCAGTACCAGTATTAAGACAACGAAGAACGCAGTTGAAAACCCTCCACTGAACCAGCCCGCGTTGCGCGTCAAAGTTCTAATCCAACCCAGCAGAATTACTACGAGGAAAGCCGGTAACATGCGCCGCGCAACGATCGCGCCGGGACTGCTGCCCAGCAGTCCGGCAACGAAGCCGCGCTCTGGTCGAGCCAATAAAATCGCTGTAGAGAAACTCAGGAACGCGACAACGGTATGTAAAGCGATAGTGAAATACTGCGCGATCGGTTCGATATCAATGCCATAAAAGTAATAAAGGAAAACAAGCAGCGTAATCGTAATAACGAGTAGCACCGCAACACTCGAAACACGAACCCATCCCCTTATTTTCGCGTCCAGAAACGTAAGTGCGATGCCGAGGAAGAAGAAGTTCATCGAGGCGGCGACGCCCATGCGGCCTGGAAACGATTGACCTGCTGCCTCCGGTGATTCGTAAAACAGCAACTGATCGAGGCCGGGGTTCCAGCCGAAAAGATGCTCGCAGAAAGTGATCAATCCGATGAGGCCGACGATCGCGGCACATAGTTGGACAATGCCGCGTTTCATTCGCGAAGGTGATCTGTCGTTGATTAAAAAGCACGACACTCCGACGAGCATGAGGCAAATCGCAGTGTTTGCCTTCATCGTGACGAGCGACGGATGAATTCTTTTCAGGTATTCGTTATTGAGAATCCAGCCCAGGAGCGCGGCAGCAGCGATACCAGACGCGAAAACAGCGAAGCCGATCGAGACGGCCCGGTAACGCACAACTTGTTGTTCCGGAAAGTGCAAGAGAGTGTCGGGCATCAAGGTTCCCTGGCTCGTTATCCGCGTGAATCCGCGGCGCCTCCTTTGAAAATTCGAAACAGATAGTAATACGAAGGAAACAACAAAATCACGCCCGCTACTAGCGCGGCAAGCAACAGCTCTAGCGTCGCTCGCGGCGCGGCAGCTGAGGCGATCGTGAGATCCGGTTCAACAATGTGCGGATATTGGGCGAACGCCCAGCCGAGCAGGATCATTGTTACTTGCGCCGCTGCGCAAACGCGCGCGAGGGTGTAGCGCCTCGTCCATAAAGTATAGAAAGCCCCGAGCGCAAAGATCGCCGTGCAGATATGAAGAATCAAGGCCCACCAGGTTCGACTGATGCCGGCGCGCACAGTCGGTGCGCCGGTCTGCGCCAACACGAAAACAGTGAGCGCAAGTAATCCAACAATCAGACCTGAAACAAGCGCGCGCCGCCGGAAGTCTTCCTGCAAGGCACGATCGCGCGTCTCGAGCGTCAGGTAAACAGCCGCGAGAAAGGCGAACAACGCGAGCGCGAAGAAACCCACGGCGAAAGGAAACGGCGCGAGCCACGAGCTCAAGAAGCCGGTCGTTACTGCACCGTTCTCAACTCGAATCGTGCCGGAAGCAATCGCGCCGAGAATCGTTCCTAAAAGAATCGGCGTGATGATACTCGCGATCGAGAATACTAAACTCCAACGTCGTTGTACGTTGTCGCGCTGCGCATCGTACGTGCGAAACGTGAACGCGGTGCCACGTAGAACGATGCCGATTAGCAGGAGCGTGATGGGAATGTGGAGCGCGGTCGCGATCGCGGCAAACGCGGGTGGAAACGCGGTGAACAGAACGACCACGAGGAGTATCAGCCAAACGTGATTCGCTTCCCACACCGGACTGATCGCTTCCGCGATCAAGGCGCGTTGCTCGCGTGCACGAGGTCCAAACGCAAACAGGTCCCAAACGCCGCCACCGTAATCCGCGCCGCCCAACAGCGCGTACAAGACGAGTGAGGCGATCATCACGCCCGCGATAATCGTCTCAAGCGGCAACTCGTGCCTCCTTCGCGATCGAGTCCGGATCACGCGGGCTCGCTGCCACTTGTCGTAGTAACAACCAGACCGTGATTGCAGCAAGGAAAATGTAGAGCACAGTGAATGTGATGAAAGGTACGACGAGTCCGGGCATCGGTGTGACTGCTTCGCTCGTGCGCATCACGCCGTAAATGATCCACGGCTGTCGTCCGACTTCAGTCACGGTCCAGCCAGTCTCGATAGCGATGAAGCCGAGCGGCGCCGCCGCCACCAGCAAACGCAGGAACCACTTCGAATCCAGCCAGGTTTGTTTGCGCCGGCCGCGCAGGTATCGCCATGCAGCCCAAAGCGCCACGAGCATCATCGCTACACCGCAGGCGACCATGATCTGAAACGAGATGTGCACAATTGCGACCGGTGGTCGCGCATCGGCGGGAAAGTCGCTCAGGCCTTTCACAGTAGCTTGCGGATCGCCGTAGGCGAGGATGCTCAACGCATATGGAAGCTCAATCGCGTAGCGTGTCACACCCGCCTCTTCATCAGGAAGACCACCGATGCGAAGTGGTGCGCTTTGTTCGGTGTGAAACTGTCCTTCAAAAGCGGCGAGTTTGACAGGTTGCGTTTTGGCAACTGTCTTCGCGATCAAGTCACCGCTCAGTGGTTGCAGGATGGAGCTCACACCACCAACAGCAAGTGCGATCACGAGTGCGGCTTTGTGAAAACGATTCGTGCGATCGCGCATGAGCATGAAGGCGTGAATGCCGGCGACTGCGAATCCAGTCGCAGCATAAGCTGCGAGCGTCATGTGCAGCGTTTGCGGAAGCGCTGCGGTGTTCATCATCGCGGCGATCGGATCGATGTCGACCGGTTTGCCGTCAACGAGTCGAAACCCTGTGGGCGCGTTCATCCATGCATTCGCGATGACAACAAAGATGCCGGAGAGTACGCCGCTCAAAGCCACCATCACGCCCGCAAACAAGTGCGCGCATGGCGGAACGCGCGTCCAGCCGTAGAGATAAATTCCGAGGAAGATGGCTTCGGTAAAGAAGGCAAACCCTTCGAGCGAGAACGGCATGCCGATAATCGAACCCGCGTAACCCATAAACCCGGGCCACAACAGCCCGAGCTCAAACGAAAGCACCGTCCCCGACACCGCACCGACCGCAAAGAGAATCGCCGTTCCCTTGGCCCAACGCTTCGCGAGCGTGAGATAAATCCCATCCCGGCTGCGCAGCCACCTCCACTCCGCAATAATCATCAGCAGCGGCATCGCAATGCCGATCGCCGCAAAAATGATGTGAAACGCGAGCGACATCGCCATCTGCGACCGCGCCGCGAGAAGGTCGTCCATCAGAACCGGTCCTTGTTGAAAATCCCTGTGTGCATCACGGTAGTTTCAGTATAAACTCAATCATATGGGTCTCGATATTTCAGGGCGAGTGCATATAGGCGAGGTCATTCGCAACGCGGTCTTATTCAATCCCGCAAATTCTCAGGATCGACTTATGAATTCTGACAATCTCATCGAAACAGTCGGTCGTTTCTTCACTCTGCTCAGCGAGCGCGAAATCGATTACGTGTTGGTCGGCGGAATTGCTTTGCTGCAATACGTTGAAGGTCGCAACACTGAAGACATTGATTTGATCATGGCTGTGTCTGAGCTTGAACGCGTACCCGAATTGCGGGTGGAAACACACGGCGTCGATTTTGCGCGCGGCAACTTTGATGATTTGCGAGTTGATTTACTTCTAACAAGCAATCCGTTGTTTGACGAAGTACAGAAACACTTCACGACTTTGAAGCATTTTGTTGAGTATGCAATTCCCTGTGCGACGGTCGAAGGATTAGTCCTGCTGAAACTTTATTCACTTCCTTCACTCTACCGGCAAGGCAACTTCACACGTGTTGGTCTCGCTGAAAACGACATCGCCACGTTAATGCATATTCACAAGCCACCGTTGCAACCGATTCTGGATGTCCTCGCAAACTATTTGAGCGAAAGTGATATGGCCCAGGTCAGACAAATTGTCGGAGAGATCCAGCAACGTCTCGAGCGCTTCCGAGAACGGAGTTAAGAGTAAACCGATCTTATCTCTCGAGATGGTACGGGACGCTGGTGACGATGACGCCCTTTTTGAAGAGCAGTGAGCCTTTGAGTAGAAGCGAGCTCTGGTTGTGGAGGAAGTGTTGCCACCAGCGCGCCGGGATGAATTCGGGCAGGACCACGGTGATGATGTCGTCGGAGTTTTCTCTCGAAAGCCGGTGAATATGTCGCAACAGCGGGCGTGTGAGCTCGCGATAAGGTGACGGTAAGACGACGAGCTGCACACCCGCGCCCCAGCGTTCCCACTTGTCTTTCAAACTCGCCGTCGCTTCCTCTTCAAAATCAACGTAGACGGCCTGCACCTTGTCAGACGCAATCGAGCGCGCGTACTGCAACGCGTTCACCACACCGCGATGAATTCCGGAAATGGGCACGATGACGGTGTGCTTGATCGGCTGTATCTTCTCCAGCCCTTCCGTTGAGAGCTGCTTTGCGACCATCACGTAGTGGTTGTGAATCGATTTAAACAGCAACACCAGCAACGGAATCACAACCACGACAATCCACGCCCCGTGAATGAACTTCGTCGCAATGAAAACACAGAGCACGACAAACGTCGCGAGCGCGCCAACTGCATTAATGGCGAGTGACTTCTTCCAGTTTGCAGGAGCAGTCACTTCGTCTGTAACAAAGTAAGACCGGTGTATCTCTTCCTCCGGCAACGCAACGTCAGGTAATGGTCCATTGCTTGTCACCGACACTTCGCGAGGTGGATTATTCTTCGGTTGCGAATGCAGCTTCGATCGTTCGCGCAACCAGTGCACGACCATCCCTGACTGCGACAACGTAAACGAAAGAAACACGCCGACCGCGTACAGCGGAATCAGCCGCGACGTATCACCCCCGAAACCAATCACGAGGACGCCCGAGAAGATTGCAAGAATCACGATCCCGTTCGAGAACACCAAACGATCGCCACGATTCCTTTCCAGCACAGTGGGATCCGAAGCTTGGAATTCACGTGACTTGAAGTCGCGGC